>ENA-UENX01000046-UENX01000046.1-marine-metagenome-genome-assembly--contig:-NODE-46-length-58691-cov-147.682260_pt1 | contig 58691 bp, 37 predicted proteins | sample MGYA00237875_ERZ529327 | MGnify/ENA primary metagenome ERZ529327 (study PRJEB26372, sample SAMN05368347) | marine metagenome | biome: cultured habitat; feature: ocean water; material: water; isolation... | reverse complement strand
GAGAAAATTTTCGCATTGAGAGTTGATTATGCTATTAAGTTAACGTCCTAACCTTTCCTTCGATTGCTATATCAACATTGCTATTGTGATAAGGATGTATGCCTATTTTAATACAAAGTTTAGGTATAATTTCCGTCTTTTTTAGATCACAAAATCTTATTATTCTTTTGTATTTTCTGTCGAATTTGTGCCTTTTGTAATTGTGAGAGTTCTTGTATTTATTGTCGATGATGTGATATACTTTATTCATTGTGACTAGAGTAACTGATATTGGATGACCTTTAGGTCCCTATTCAGCATCAAACCATATTTCGGTATGGACTCTGTTTATAAATTTTATTTGTTTATGTTTTTAGTGTTTGTTTTTTTCTGCCCTCTTCCGATTGCAGTCTGAAGGGGTAAATTTTTAGAATAGAGATTGTGATACTAAACGTTAATTTTTAGCTTGAATTATATCATGTATGAAGGATTAAGAATTTAGGCGGGAGGGCATCTCTCTAACGCTTCTGGAGTTCGAGTAATACCAAGCAAAGGTACTGCTTTTGCAAGGTATTGAATGATGAAGGAAAAATCCCTTGCTTTGAGCAACGGGAGTTGTCAAGACAATTGGGTATTATTGGCTCAGTCCTATGCTAGACTACTTAAAAATTGCTATAATACTACTAAGTGATGTTCGTAGCAAAAGAACTCAAAGATGAATTCCCAGATCAAAAAACTGGATAGTTCGAGATTAGTTGATTCACAACCTGCTCTGAATCCTTACGTATTCTCATTCAAAGTACCATCTAAAAAATTTTCATTGGCTGCTTTGAGTAAGCTTAATTTATGGCAAACAGTAGGAGAAATGGTGAGTAGTGGCAATAAGTGGCAGCTATCTCTAATTGCTATTGGTAGTGCTAGCAGTATTATCTATCCCCATGTGCCTTTAGTCGGTTTTGCTGCGGTATATGGTAACACTTTGACTCGCAAAAAAGCGCTTATTACTGTTACAAGTATCTGGTTTGCCAATCAGCTTTATGGTTTCACCATTCGCCAATATCCCTGTACTTTTGAGTCTTTTAGTTGTGGGCTAGTAATGGGTTTGGGAACACTGCTGATTACTTGGCTAATTACCCTACGACTAAAATTTAGCCCTCGTAGTTTTCGGGGTTATTTACTGTGGTTAGCGATCGCTGTTGTCGGTGGTTATGCTATTTATCAGGGCAGTATCGTGTTGATTGCTCTGTTAACGGGTGGACATGGGTTTAGTTCCACAATTTTTAGGGGTATTTTCCTAAAAGATACTGTCTGGGCTGTTGTCTTATCAGCAATTCACTCTAGTTTTGTCTGGCTGTTAATACAGACTATACCAAACTACTCTTATCCTTCTTTACCTCTTACTCAGGCTATCGTCCCCCTGGTTGTGGACGAAAAGGTTAGCTACACAAAAAACTTGCTCACAAGCAAGAAGCTGTGCACTGCCGAAAGTTGATATTATATACAGAACATTATAAATAAATATTACGGTTTTCTTCATGTACTTATATTACGCTCTTGGATTTATATTATTACTCGTAGCCCTCGGCATAGTTATCTATTTAATCACTCCCCGTAGCTATGAATCCTCTAATACGGTAGCCAATTCCTATGACGACTGGACTCAAGACGGTATTTTAGAATTTTACTGGGGCGAACATATTCATTTAGGTCACTATGGTTCACCACCACGACGCAAAGATTTTTTGCAAGCCAAAGCTGACTTCGTTCACGAAATGGTCAAGTGGGGTGGTTTAGACAAATTACCTCGTGGTACTACTGTTTTAGATGTCGGTTGTGGAATTGGTGGCAGCAGCCGTATCTTAGCCAAAGAATACGAGTTTGAAGTTACGGGGGTTACCATTAGCCCCAAACAGGTACAACGGGCAACAGAATTAACCCCTCAAGGAGTTACGGCTAAATTCCAGGTAGATGATGCGTTGGCACTATCTTTCCCAGACAATAGTTTTGATGTGGTTTGGTCGATTGAAGCTGGACCTCATATGCCGGATAAGGTCAAGTATGGTTCAGAAATGATGCGTGTCTTAAAACCTGGCGGTATTTTGGTCGTAGCTGATTGGAATCAGCGCGATGACCGTCAAAAACCCCTGAATTATTGGGAAAAACCCGTAATGCGTCAATTATTGGACCAGTGGTCACATCCTGCCTTTTCTAGTATCGAAGGCTTTTCGGAACAAATAGCGGAAACTGGGTTAGTCGAAGGAGAAGTAGCCACCGCAGATTGGACTCAAGAAACTCTCCCTTCTTGGTTCGAATCAATTTGGCAAGGAATTGTTAGACCCAAAGGATTGATTAAGTTTGGCTTTTCAGGGTTTATTAAATCTCTCAGAGAAGTACCTACTATGTTATTGATGCGATTGGGATTTGGTGCTGGGCTGTGCAGATTTGGAATGTTCCGCGCTGTTAAGTCTAACTCAGTACCTGTCTCAACAGAGACTGCTACCACTGAAGTAGCTAACGCTTAAGAGATTAAATACTGATTTCAGCAAATATTTGCTACAGATGAAAAGCAAAGCTAATAATCTGTAGCATTCTTTATTGAGAAAAAACCAAATGGAAGAAGAAATTATCATAGTTGGTGCTGGTATTGGTGGTTTAACTTTAGCTTGTGCTTTAGAACAAAAAGGCATTGATTTTCAACTATACGAGCAAGCAGATTCTTTTGAAGCTTTAGGATACGGGATTCAAGTAAGCCCTAATGTGGTTCGGGTGTTGAGGGAATTAGGTTTAGAACAACAGCTAGAGGAAGTATCTCATCTTTGTCTGGGTTTTGAATTGCGCTCTTTTAACTCCAACAGAGTTTTAGCGACATGGCAACTTGACAACGATACACCTTATTATCAATGCCGACGGGCAGATTTACACTCCTTAGTATTTAATTCGATCCAAGATAAAAGTAGAATTCATTTCTCGCGATGTTTGGAGTCTTATGAAGAAAAGGATGACCAACTATTGCTTTCCTGGCACAACCTCCCATCCACAACAGCAAAAGCATTGGTGGCAGCAGATGGGGTTCGTTCGCTCGTCAGGCGATCGCTTTTTAATGCTGTCGCCCATGGGGAAAACCCGCAAGATAGCGCTACATCTGTCTTTTCCCAAAATCAAGCTCAATACGCTGGCTATGCTGCATACAGGGCAATTTTACCTTTTCAAGACAAATATCTTCCTTTATGGGGTAAAGCAACTGTTTGGATGGGAAAAAATCATCACGTTGTAGTCTATCCTAATGGTAACGAACAGAACTCAACATCTTGGCTCAACTTAGTATTAGTTGTCAAAGATAAAAACTGGAATCCGCAGGGTTGGACAATTCCTGCGGATAAAAAAGCTGTAGCTAGGGATTTTGCCAACCAATCTGAGGAACTTAATGAGATTTTAGAAGATATGGCAGCAAGTCCCGAACCTTGCTTCAAATGGGGCTTATTTATCCATAAACCACTACCTTATTGGTCGCGAGGTAAGGTAACACTATTAGGGGATGCAGCCCACCCTATGCTTCCGTTTCAGGCGCAAGGAGCAGCTATGGCAATAGAAGATGCTTATGTCTTAGCTAAGTATCTAGCTAGTGAAAGGGATATAGAAAAAGCCTTTATCAAGTATCAACAAGCCCGAATCAAACGCACGACAAAAGTACAGCAAGTATCGATAAATAACGCTAATATCTTCCATGCTTCAGGAGTGAAAGCAGCGATCAGAAATTTTGCTTTGGGTGTAGTATCGACGACTGTTCCTAGTCTACTGAATAAAAAAACAGCTTGGATTTATGATTTTGATGTAAAAACAGCTGTGTCTTGATCTACTGAGGCTATATTTTTACGTTTCATCACGCTCTCGAAGAAATAGTCATCATATATGATTACTGACTCATCATATATGATGACTATCGAATTTTAAAACCCTTATGTAGAGCCGCTTATAAGTAGGTTCTCTTATGTTTCTTGTAATGAAAACCTATAAGCTGATCTTATCAATAGAGCGATAAACTAGATTATACAAATCTTGTAGAACATTCCAAGGAAACTGATTAAATCGAAGGGTAAAAGTAGAACGTTTAAACTATCTTTCTCACGGATTATTATTATTGTCCTATTGATTGAGTGATATTCATAACTGTGCTCCGAGGGCTGGAGACAGATTAGGAATTTAACCCCACTGGTTCAATTGAAACGGATATTGTTACACCAGTAAAACTTCTGCACTTGAGCAAGAGCTACCAATTAAACATGAAACTTATGGGGGTAAATAAATCAAACGTGGTTTATTCAGGAGTGCAACTGGTATAGTCATTAATGCCGATATCAATGGCAGTCTTCAAATTTAAGACAAGAAATTCCCAGAGGCATTTACTGCCGAGGGAATAGTGAGCTGTGCGGTAGAGCCTGTATAGCTTAATCCAATATCAAGATAAAAGCTGTTACGATTTTCTACAGTTTTTTTCGTACGGTGACTTTTACCTGGTATCCTGAGTTTGGTATGAGGGTTAATTTTTCACTCATACCTACTAACTGGACAGTACAAAGTTCTGAGTAAAAAAAAACATTTCCCACTAAAAGTCGGGGAATGGTGCATACTAGTTAATGATTCTTAAATTTGACTAGCTAATCTTTATTATGCACATAATACGTTGTCTAGAGCAAATATTGACCAACTTAAGTCCAGTGTTTAGTCTTCATGCCACTTATGAATGTTTTGTTATCCTGATTTGGGGCATTCTTTTATGTAGCCAACATCGGGCAGTTACCAGCTATGTAAACCCAGTGGGAGTAACACAAAATTACTACACCCAAGCTTTACACTGATTTCATTCAAAGGGAATTAGTGTCTAAAAATTATCCACCATGTGGCACAAGTGGTTAATCACTCACCCAAAAGTCTACCGTCTCAGAGGTCAACTAGTTTATCTAGGTGATGGTATTAAAGTCGGTAAGGAAGGAAGAAAAATGCCGGCGGTGAAAAAACTGCATAATGAATCAGAAAATGTCACCAAACCAGAGTGGATACGAGGTCATTACTTTGGAGCTCTCGCCTTACTTTCAGTTACAGGCTCTTGTTTAAAAGCAGTTCCTGTGACTTTGGGGTTACAAGATGGTATCAAGATGGCTGAGGATGATGAAACTATAATAGTAGAGTGAATGTCTACTTTGTGTATCGAACTTATCTATGCTGGTAGCGATATCATTCTGGATGCTTATTATGCTTCTAAACACTTGATTGAAGATTTTAGGAATTATTAGATACACTTAATTACCAGAGTACGCATCAATGCAGTAGATAAATATCCTTTACTGCCACCACCACTCAAATACAGTCGGGACATGCCTCGCATCTGGGGTGAATCAGTCAAATTACGGAACTTGTTTGACGAGAAAGACTGCTTTACTACAGAAACTCTACTACTTTATGGCAACATGGTGAAGCTCAAATACCACAGTCACAGTATAGATTTGCATTAGGACTCTTCTGTTCAAAAAGTTCGCTTTGTACTAGCTGTGTGGCGGTCGGGGAAATAAATAATCCTGCTTTCAACTGATGTCACTTGATCAGCAGCATAAATTTTAACCGCTTACAGTTGGCGTTTCAAGGTTGAAGTTACTTTCCGGAACTTATTCAACTATTGTCGGTTTTTAGCTATCAGTTTTGGATGAAAGATATGACTCGGACTCAGGGGTGGCCGAAAGACTTAATTCTCAGTCAATATCCGAAAAAACAATAACAACAGTTTCAGAGAAAAGTTGAGGCAGAGGCAATGGAACGGTTTTTCATCAACACTTAGCTCTAGGTGTTTTACAATTGCTTAGTTTAGAGATGCCTATGAATGTATGGAAGTATTTCCCCTGTTAGTTTCGTACCTTACCCTCTAATGGTTATCTGAGTGAAGAGATAGTTTTACTAACACAACAGCTAACAGAGGAAGTATCTTTTAGACAAAAGTTGGTCAGGACTAATTTTGACTAAATTCTTAAATACTCGATCGCTATTTACGAGACGGTCGACAATTGAGCATTTTGTCAGGTGAAATCAACGGTTTTATGAATACAAAAACTTTTTCTTGCCAAGTTATTGAGTTCAATAATAGGAATATTTTCTGCTTTAATTTGAGCGATCGCTTCCCCATTCTCATGTTCCAATTTAATCCTACCTTGCAACTGAGGTATTAAAGCAGACCACTGCACTTGACTCAACTCCCCAACTAAAACAATTTCTGGTCCCTCATCTACCTCTAATTCTTCCTCCATTAACAAGTTCATTGCCACGCTAGATAAAATTAAATCTGCATCTTCAGCAGTAATATTGCTGTTATCTATTAATAAAGTCATCTTAGCTCTATCTGGATGAGTCACCAGATTTTTGATTACCTCTTGGAATTCCCATCCCACTGTTTCTTCTGGTTGCGTCCAGTCTGGGAAAATTATCAGATTAAATTGTCTGAATTTTAACCTTGAATGTAGCTCGTCTTCTTTAACCACTGGCTGATTTAAAAAATACTTACTATTGAGATAACCTTTGATTCTTTCCATCGCTGGTAAAGCGCCCACTCCCTCCTTAGCCAAATTGTGGAATTGGGATAAAACCTCTGCTATGTTGTTGGCAAAATTGTACTTAGGATTATCACCATACTTCCAAGTTAAGCACTCCAGGGCTTCCATTGCTACGTCAGGAAATTTTAGGATATCGGCAATACAAGCTAACTTTAACAGCTTTTCTGGAGTCTTATTACACGATTCCTGAGCGGATGACTTTTGGATCAAATCCTGAAAGTAAAAAGCATCTGTCCATATTAATTGACCGGGATGCTCTTGAGAACATATGGAACTTCTGCGACGGGAATCTCGATACAAAGTTCCAAAATCAAATAGGGTAAAGCCTTTTTTCCTCAGATACAAGTCAACATCCCCAAACAAAGGTTGATTATCATAGAGACTCGTAAATTCTACCTCTACATTTAGTGACAAAACACTTTTTAAAATTTCCTTAGCACCTTCTAAAATTTTGAGTTCTGCTCCTTGAGTATCAATTTGTATAAAATCAATTTCACTGATTTCCTCAGAATGACAAAAATCATCTAAAGTTGTTGTTTGAATCTCTTGGGTGGATGCTAATTCCATAAGTGGGGAATTTCCAATAAAGCGATCAATATATGACTGACTTGGAGGGTACAAAGAACTACAAGCAGGGAATTTAGTAATGTGCAAAGTAGCAGTTTCTACAGAATCCCAAAGAGCCAAGGGTATGTGTTTTTCTTGATGGCTGATTTGTTGTTCTTGCAGCTTTGTGTTCATTTTCTTGCACGCGTCTTGATCAGCATCAAAACCGTATATGGTCAGATTGGGGGACATTAAACCCCATCCTTGATTGATATATTCTTCTTCAAACTGTTCAAGCTTTCTAGAACCTACAATGGCTATGGTTAAATGAATATCATCTATTTTTCTATTTTTCTTTAAGTTATCAACAAATATTGGCATCCTTAAAATTTCCTCTTTTGTTCAGTTTTTTTACTTTAACTATTAGCTAAATCATTCAGACTTAGAGCAGTAATATGACTTGCTTTTGCAGAAGCGATCGCTTCCCCATTCTCATGTTCCAATTTAATCCTACCTTGCAACTGAGGTATTAAAGCAGACCACTGCACTTGACTCAACTCCCCAACTAAAACAATTTCTGGTCCCTCATCTACCTCTAATTCTTCCTCCATTAACAAGTTCATTGCCACGCTAGATAAAATTAAATCTGCATCTTCAGCAGTAATATTGCTGTTATCTATTAATAAAGTCATCTTAGCTCTATCTGGATGAGTCACCAGATTTTTGATTACCTCTTTTAATTCCAATCCCACTGTTTCTTCTGGTTGGGACCAGTCTGGGAATATAACAAAATTAATTTCGCTTAGTTTAAAAAGTTCCCATCTACCAGTTTCTAGCCTAAGAGATCGCGATCGCTCTATACCTTGAATCTCATAAACAGGGAGATCTTTATCAACAACAGCGATCGCTTCCCCATTCTCATGTTCCAATTTAATCCTACCTTGCAACTGAGGTATTAAAGCAGACCACTGCACTTGACTCAACTCCCCAACTAAAACAATTTCTGGTCCCTCATCTACCTCTAATTCTTCCTCCATTAACAAGTTCATTGCCACGCTAGATAAAATTAAATCTGCATCTTCAGCAGTAATATTGCTGTTATCTATTAATAAAGTCATCTTAGCTCTATCTGGATGAGTCACCAGATTTTTGATTACCTCTTGGAATTCCCATCCCACTGTTTCTTCTGGTTGCGTCCAGTCTGGGAAAATAATTAAATTAATATCCCTGAGATTTAAATGCCCTAAAGTTGCTTTCATTAAAGCAATACTCATAATATCAGCCATTTTACCCCAAGAGAATTTCTTCGCTTGTTCTAAACCAGTAGCAATTAAAGAATTACGCACTTTTGGCTTTTGCACTTCACACAGGGCATCCGTCAAACCATCTACGTCATTGCCATCAACATATATAGCAGCTTCCCCGACAACTTCAGGAATAGAAGCATTGGCACAAGTAATCACCGGGCAAGCACAAGCTAATGCTTCGGCAACAGGCATTCCAAAACCTTCGTATAAAGAAGGATAAACTAAAGCTATTGCACCAGAATAAGCAACTTTCAATTCTTCATCGCTGAGTATGAGTGAATGTACGACACTGCCAGAGGCATATTGTCTGTATTCGTTAGCTAGGGTGACACCGCTACCTGTGCAGACTATTTCAAAACCTTGTTTGCTGTGGAGTTGGGCAAAGGCTCGGAAAAATAAAATCGCGTTTTTATAGTTACTTCCAGCACCTACCAAAAGAAAATAAGGTTTGCTGATGCCGTATTTATATTTAAACACACTTATTTCTGCTGTTGTAGCTGGAGTAAAAGTGGGAGCAACACCGCAATGAGCTACAGTCACATCATCTGGTGTAATATCTGGGAAAAACTTAACCAAATCCCGAGCAGTACTTTCTGATATGGAAATGTAGGAGGAAGCATGACCAATAGCGTGATGTTTTTCTCGCCACATTGGTTCGTTGAAATTTGCCCCCAATACTTCCGGAATCATATCATAAGCCATAAATACTGAGGGTGTTGATATGGGAGTTGTGTAGTAAGTGGAGATGAATAAATCTGCTCCCTCTTCGTCGCAGACTTGTTGGAGTATTTGCTTGTCGGCATCGGTGTTGTTGTAGCTATATGCTGGTAAAGCTCTATATCTGATGCCTGGTACTTTTGCTGTATTTGCTCTATCAAGTAATATTATGTGATTAGCAAATTCAGTTTTAGCCCATTCTGCTAAGACAGAGCGCCACACACGAGCAATACCCGTACTATAAAGTTGGAAAAATACACCATCAATAAGAATAGTGGGCGATCGCCTTTCCCTCTTCACTGGTTGTTGTAAATATTCTGGTTGCAAAAATTTCCAATTATCTCCAGTTACATCTTTTTGCACCAGTGGAACTATGCCTAATGACTCAGTGCTATCGACCATCGTGTTATCTCCTACCCAGGCAAAATAATCCCGCAGATATACTGGAAACTTAGTTTGTGACTGTAAGGTTTGCCATTGACTGACGGCATTCTTATAACCATAGTATTGTTCTTTAAAGCTTAGTTGTTCTGGGGTGACATAAGCAAAGTGTTGGAAAATTAAACCTTCTTTTTCTGTTTCTGCGTGCATAAAAGGATTAATAGCAGCAATATTTTTTTGTTGATCATCTGGCAAATTTTCTACTAATACTGGGGGTTCGTGGGCTGCCCAAAGGTATCCTGGTTTAAACCTCCAAGTGCGTAACCAATCTTGTTTGGGATTTTGTGTGTAGCAGTTGCGGCTACTAATAACCAGATTTTCTCCCACAAAATACCAACACCAATAAAACGCCGCCGTTTTCTCTGGATTTTTAATAAACAATTTCCGACTATTACAAATCTGTTCTAAAGTCCAGATTTCATCAACATCTACCTGCCACAGCAAACATTCTTCTTTTATGTTTCTCAAAGGCGCGTTAACCATTTCCCGTTTGCCATCCCAAAATTCTCCTTCTGGTTTGCGGTAAAGAGTTATATTTTCTGGGTATTTGGCTGCAAGTTCGTCTAGATATTCCGATGTACCATCTTTGCTGCGACCTTGTTTATGAATTTCATCGGTTATTTTTCCCCCTAACTGCAAGCTCCAACCAGTGTCGTGTTTTAAGTCAGCTACACCTTCAATAATATGCCAATGCCACTTAAAGGGAAGTTGCTTGAAAATGTCGATGTGGTAGCGAATAAATGGTTGGCCGTTAAGGACAATGGTAAAGAAATGAATGGGTAACGTTGCAAGTATTTGTGATAACTTAGAAAAAGGAGGCTTAAAAGCTACTCCTGTTCCTGTGGCATAGTGATCATCAATAAATAAATAATCTTGATATTTGCTCTTGTACTCGTTCCACAAAACACCCAACTCAGGATGAGCATGGTGAGCAATGTCATCGAAAACCAATACTCCACCAGATGCCAAATGAGTAAAGGCGATATCCAAATCCATTTTGGCACCGGAGTAAGTATGGTCTCCATCTATATTAATTAGGTCAAATTCTTGGGGATTATCTGAATTAGCAAAAAAAGATGGGAGCATTTCGTGAGAGTCACCCCTAATTAAAGTTGGCTGTTTTTTGATTCCCAACTTTTCTAACTCTGAACGTACAAACTCAGGACCGGGATTATCTTCAGCAGCATACCCAGGTATCCACATATCAAAACCATAAGCATTAGTATCGGGGGATTCTACTAAAACCTGGGCCATAGAACGCCCCCGACGCACACCTACTTCTAGATAATTCTTAGGTTTAAAATTATGCCCACACCAGTTTAAAAACGAAATTAAATCAAACCATTTTGATTGTGTTTGAGCAGATGAACTTGAATAATTTCTCAAATCATTGGATAACCAACGATCCTGAGTTAAAAGGCTAATAACAGAGTAAACTCTTTCTTTAACTTTCGGACTGGTTATTGAGTCGAACACTTTAGATGCGAGTTCTTGTTTGGTACTTTGGTAAGCTGGTATCATAGTTATTTGCTCAGTCATCATATTATCTTCCGAACTATTTTTTTCAAGTACAACTAATATTCCATTGTTGGAAAATTCTCTTTTATTTGGATATAACTGTTCTAAACTCTCTTGAGTTTTCTCATCAATAGGATTTTCAAATATTAATTCTATATGCTTACTTTGAAATTTACTCCTTTTAACAATTTCTAGATAATCTTCTGTAAAATACCTATTAATATGAGGTGAATTATAAACATAATCAACCATCAATTCTGCTGTTTCTTGATCAGTATATTGATATAAATAATGACATAGTTCATCAGGCTTCATTAACAAATGTCCCCAAGGTGGGATAGGCGAATTGCCAAAGTTAAAAACTTTGCCTGCTTGGTCAGTTATTTTTGGCAAATAATGCCCATCGTAGGCTGACCAAATAGGCGAAAACATAGAGAATAATTTGCCTCCTGGTTTTAAAGCCAGAAACATTTTATCTAAAGCAGCTGGTAATTTATGAATATGCTCGAAAGTTGCAATAGAAAAAATTAGATCGTACTTTCCGTAATATTCCTCGGGAAGATTTTCTATATTTTCTAAGAAGAAATTATATTTTTCTAGTTTTCTATTATCAAAACCTAAATTAGAAGTATCTTTAATATTAGGAATAATTGTTCCTGTATGAGATAGTCCTCCTGCTTCCTTGAGGGATTCTTCATAATCTGGAGTTTCTATTGCTGACCAAGACTTAACATGAAGATAATCAAAAACAAATTCTGGTGGTAAACTCCCACCTACTTCTAAAACATCTTTACCTTCAAAACCTACTAAATCTTGACATATACGGGCAAAAGGAACGTGATAACTAAGATTAAACTTAGCTTGACATTCAGCAATATTAGATTCTTTTAACATACAATTATTTTTAGATCTAGGGCTAGTTACTTGAAAACAAGAAAGTCCTAAGCAAGACTCTTTCTCGCTAGGTAATCCTCCCCTATCTAAAACTTTACTATCTTTAAAAAAAACTGACGTACAATTTTTGTAAGTGTACCCTGGAATCATTCCATAGAAATCTATTCTTTTATATCCTTTCAATTCTAAAAGTCTTACACCCAAGTCGTACTGATAATCATCTGTATTGTCAAAAATAATAAATCCTGTTTCTTTGAGCTTGCTTAAACTTAATTCTACACACCTATTTCTATTAATACCATCTATAACAATTACATCAAAGTAGTTATTTTGATATCTATTGATGTTGGCTGCATATTCTTCTTCATTCTCACTAAGGCTTAGTTCTACATTATTGGGGATTTTTTCCTGAAGATCAGAAAACCAGTTTCGATTACTTTCAATCGAAATTACCTTTAATGTTCTTTCAGCCCACCACAATGTTGATTGCCCGCTTCCATATTCAAAAACCTGAAAATCTGATGCTATCTTATTTTCTATAAACTCTATAGCTGGATAGGTGTACCAGGGGATAGGTTTTGAATCATAATTGATAGGTAAACCAGTCATTAAGGAATTTATCCAGCCTGATGATTCTGGATAATTTATACCAGGTGGTAAGTTTTGTGAAACATCAGACCAATCTGTAGATAAAATAATACTATGTGCTAGGTTAATATTGATTCCACTCCTGGCTAGGTCAGGGTTATTAGTGATTAATTCTTTATATAACTGCACTGCTTCCTTAAATTTACCTTGCCTAAATAATTTATAAGCTTTTTCTAATTCCTCCAATACTTTATCCTCTGACATTTTTCCTTTCTTTAATAATCTTTATTTTTATTGGTAATAATCTTACTAATAACTTTAAAGGTTAGATTGCTCCCATCCACTCCTTTTTCTCTAACCCTTAGCCTTACCTAATCCAACACCACTTTATAATCCTCCCTCTGATGTCAAATAAAAGAATTAAGATTGATTTTTTGAGAAATAATCAAATTCTTTTTTATTAACTATTTTATGTTAGATTCAAGCTCCTAAAAATCAGTGTTTGAATCTCAGAAACTCGATATTCCCAATTATTCCCCATTTCCCCACAAAAACGATCGCCTCCCACTCAACCAACCTCTATAATAACCCCAAAGAAGCAACATACCAAAATGGACTACCAAAAATTCATCCAACAACTTCCCACTAATTACCAAAACTGGGGCAATAACTCCCTTCAACCATCTGACCAATGGCCAAAAACCCTCACCCCTAAACCCAACGTCAACACCCTCAACCTCATGAAACTACTCAACAGCGCTGTAGAACACACAGAACCAGATGAGATTTACTGCGAGATAGGCACTACTCAAGGTCTCACTTTAATCGGAGCATTATTTGAGCATACCGAAAAAATGGCCTATGCAGTTAACAACTTTTCTAACTTTGATTCTACTGGAGAACTACAACAAGAACTATTAGAAAATTTGCAGCAATTTAATCTTGAATCACAGGTCTTTTTTTGTGACCAAGATCTAGAAGAATTTTTATTAGAATTACGAGAAATAGAAACAGAAAATAATATTGGTGTCTATTTCTATAATGGCTCTCCTGAATATCGCTCCGTACTGTTAGGATTAATGTTAATTAAGCCTTTTTTATCTAAAAAAGCATTAGTGGTTATTAATAATTCTAATAAAAGTCTAGTACAGCAAGCTTATTGGGATTTAATGGCTAGTTTTCCTCAATATAAAATATTATCAGAATTACCAGAATTTGCACAAATAAATCACTTATTTGGTAATGGGATTCAACTCCTAAGTTTTGACAGTGAAAGAAATCATAATTATCCACCTTCTAGGATTATTAATAATCGTCAACAAAATGTCATTACAGCCATTTCTAATCTACAACAATGGGAGACAGAATCATCCAGGCAGTTGTTCTATGAAGAAGCAATATATTTACACCAACAACAGCAATGGCAATTAGCAGAAAAAAAATATCAAGAGTTATTATTATGGCAACCTAATAATTCCCTGGTTTGGTTACAATTAGGAGTGCTTTATTATCAAATAGAAAATTATCAACAGTCTATTTCAGCTATATCTAAATCTTTAGAAATAGAACCATCAAGTTATGGATATTACTACCAGGGTTTAGGGTTAGAAAAAATCAATCAAATTGAACAAGCGATCGCCTCCCACCAACAAGCAATTAAACTAGATATTAATTTCATAGATCCTTATAATAATTTAGGCAATCTCCTCAAGACAAAAAGTGAATTTGAACAAGCAGAAACTATTTATCGCCAGAGCATTTCTATTAACCCCAACCATTGGGGAAGTTATATTAATCTAGGTAATTTAATGCTCGAACAAAATCGAGTTGAGTTGGCGATCGCTAATTATGAAAAGGCCCTAGAAATCAATCCCGAAAATTCAGATATAGCTAACAATCTCAACATCGCTCTTCGAGCAAAAAATAACCCTGCCCCAATATTATTAAATTGGGCACGAAGACTGCAACAATTAGGAAAATATGAAACAGCAATTTTAGAATATCGTAAATATCTAGAACTTCAACCAACAGATACTCAAGTCTATTCTTTTCTCTCAGAATGTTATCAACAATTAGACCAAAAACAAGCAACTATAAACATTCTCCAAGAGGGTACCCAAACCTGCCCCAATTCAGGACAGCTCCATTTTAACTTAATTATGACCCTATTACAAAATGGGAGAACTGAACAAGCAATATCTCAAGCAGAAATAGCTTTACAAAACCTGCCCCAAGATTACACATTTAAACTCCTAAAACATTTAATAGTTCCCATTATTTACCACAGTCCAGAATCAATCAGCTTTTATCGCCAAAGATTTGAAACCGAAATACAAAACCTCATAAAAACAACCAATTTAGAAAATACTGAATCGCGAAAAAACGCTCTTTTAGGTACTAGCAGATTCACTAATTTTTACTTAGCTTATCAAGCTCATAATGTTCAAAAATCTCAAATTATCTATGGTAATTTTCTCCATAAAATTCTAGGAGCTAATTATCCAGAATACATACAACCATTATCCATTCCACCCGTAGAAAATAAAATCCGCATTGGCTATATTTCCAACTATTTACATTCTTATAGTGGCAGCTTGTGGTTAATAGGTTGGTTACGTTATGCTGACCATAAAAATTTTGAAATTTACTGTTATTATACTGGTAATTCTCCTGACCCAATAACAGAAAAATTTCGTCAATATAGCCATAAATTTCATCATATTCCAGGCAATTTACCCGCAGTTTGCCAACAAATATTAAATGATAAACTACATATATTAGTCTATCCCGAAATAGGTATGGACCCACCCACAATGCAAATAGCAGCCTTGCGGTTAGCACCTATACAATGTACTGCCTGGGGCCATCCAGTAACTACAGGGTTACCAACTATTGATTATTTTCTATCCAGTGAATTAATGGAGCCAGAAAATGCTCAAGAACATTACTCAGAAACTTTAATTAAACTACCTAATATTGGGGTGGCTTATCCTGAACCTAAAGACATTACTAACCTGACAAAAAAACAGACTATTCCCCCTTTTCCAAAGAGCGTTAGGGGCGAAAAAAAATTCCAATTACCTGAAGATGGAGTTATTTATTTATGCTGTCAAGCACCTTTTAAATATTTGCCTCAATATGATTATATTTTCCCAGAAATAGCTTTAGGAGTTCCCCAAGCAAAATTTGTTTTTCTCAGAGGAACTTTATTAAAACCTCGTTTAGAAAAAGCTTTTTATTCTAGAGGGTTAAATAGTGAAGATTATTGTGTTCATTTAAAGATTCCAGAAAGGTCAGATTATTTGATGTTAAATCTACTTTCAGATGTTTTTCTAGATACTTTTACTTGGTCTGGTGGGAATACTTCTTTAGAGGCGATCGCTTGTAATTTACCGATAGTAACTTGTCCTGGAGAATTTATGCGCAGTCGTCATGCAGATAGTTTCTTAAAAATGTTGGGAGTTATAGATACTATTGCTAAAGATGAAGCAGAATATATTCATATTGCTGTTAAATTAGGTTTAGAAACTGCTTGGCGAAATGACATTTCTCAGAGGATGAGTTTACGCCATAATTATCTATTTGATGACCAAACTTGTGTCAATGCCTTAGAAGATTTTTATCAACAAATAGTCCGAAAATATTCCTCGTGGTGAATGATGAAAAATAACTATCCCAGGCCTTAATCATCCACTAGGAAAGTATTAGTTTGAGATGACTTCCCTATGGATCGTAATGATATAAATATATTGCCTGTGGGTAAATTCTACATACAATAAATATTATCGTTGTTTATAAATTATTCCCGACACTAAATTAAAATTATAGTGTGGGACTCCAATATTTATTTAAGTTGAAGGTATCATAAAACCAACTACTAACAAATACTAATTATAGAATAATCAATAGCTTTTTCTGAACCAATGATAGCAAATATAACCAATCAGATTTATCTTTTTTATAAATCATAAAATTTTCTTCAAATTTACTACCTAGACATCAGAAATTAGTTAATTATTATCTTTAATGTTAGTCAACCTCCAACTTTAGCTGCTCCAATACAACTTTATAATCATCTTTGTGAGGATACAACCCCACCAATTTTTCCAGAGGAGCGATCGCCCCTTTCCTATCCCCCATCTCCAACCTTACTTTAACCAACCCTTCCAAAGCGGTCACATTTTCAGGTTCTCGCTCCAAAACACCCTCATATCCCCGAGCTATTTTCTGCAGCTGCTCCTCTACCGAAACAACTGTGTCCGTTTCTACCTTTTGAGACTCCTGTAAAGCACTTTTAAACATATTCGCTATCCCAAACAAAGCAGCACTCCCAAAAGATATAAGCCCGACTAAGGACATTATTCTTCTCAATGTTTTACTTCGCTGCTTACGGGCTTCCATGTACTCTTTCTCTGTTCCTTGCATTAGCATTCTACTCTTAACATCTACCTTATCCAGTTTTCCCAGTTTGAACCAAAAAGCGATCGCCTCCTCAGCATTTATTACTTGTCCCACGACTGTCCAGAGACTATGGCCTTTTTAGTTATTAGTTATCAGTACTATTAACAATAAACTGAATTTTATTTTTTTGTCTTCTTTAAAAAGGAGAATATTTTTTTTTGTTAAATTATTATTGTATCATTATAGTAGTTACTTAGTTTTACAGCCCCAACAAAAAAACAATTATTTTTGTTATTCTTAAAAACATTTTGCAAGCTGCCAAAATTACAGAATAGGAATTAAAAATAGAATTGGCTGTGCTACTCTATAAACAAAATAAAACTAGTAGTATCAAAATTCGATATTGGTTAAATTTTAGCTTCTTATAATTTCAATGCTAATTTATTAAAATAGATTTATATCTTAAGTTCAATTTTAAATAATTTAGCCATAATTTATAAATATTCAAATTTCTCAATTTCCCATAATTATTATTCGCAAGTTTTATTTTATTACTAATATTGATACCTGATTAAAATTAGATTATTGAATATATTTTAAGGCTAAATAATGATTATAAGAGTTGTTGATAATAAAAATTTAACTGCAAATTACTAGAGTCAAACCTCTAATATATAGACTTTTCCAAGAAGCAATAATTCCCATCAATAATCAACTTTATCAAAACTTTTTACCTAAAAATTGGATTGAAAGTTTGATGCATAAATAGGAGACTTTTTAGTTGTTTTTTTGAATACATATATTGTTATTCTATCAATTAATTAGTCGCAGGTGGGCAGTCCAAGACAAAAAAACAGACACGGAGACAAGGAAAACTTGCCCCCAGAGGAGGTATAGCAGCCTGTAGAGCTCGAAGCGCGTGCTAAGTGCAAAAGACTCAACCCATGTAGGAGCTTTGGTTTGGTATAACCCCCCTCAGAACTAACAGCCACTAGAGGATGTCAAAGAATAAAAACTTCCTTATTTGAGGAATAAAACTCAAACAATTTTTTCTGGGTTAATGCCTAGCGATCGCAACCTTTACCTTTCTAGCAATTTTTTAGTCTTAGCCTCTGCTTCATTGACCTTACTATGAGTCATAAAGCGATCGCCTCCACTTTTATTTTCCTAGGATAAAAAGTATAAAACTATAAAAAAGTACATTTGACATTGATAAAATTGAAATCTTTTACAACCAATAGTTTTGACTAGAACTAATAGCTAATAGCTGATAGCTGATAGCTATTTGTGGAGCATTCCGGCATAGAAATACTATGTTAATAAAAACAGTAATATTTCCATTCTATCCCCACCTAAAAATTCACATCTAAAACCTCAAAGCTACTCATAACTTTTGGTAAATTTACTAATCTCTGAACTGCTACTCTCTTTCAACAAACTTTCAATATTTTTTGCCGTCTGAGTTTGCTTCTCTAACTGCTTTGTTGAAGAGAATAAATCACCTAATCCATTAATAATTTTTTTGAGGCTTTTCCTAAATCTTTCATCCCCTGTTATATCATCTAAATCTGATGACATTTTCTGCACATTTTCAAATGTTGCTCTAGCTGAATCTAATGTTTGTTGCAACATAATTATGTTTGTTGGGCTGTTTAAATCAGTAGAAATATCTCGTAAATTCGCAGAAGTTTCTACTGCATTTTCTGATAATATCTCTAAATTACTAATAAATTCTCCTCTTTCTAACTCACCAATCATCGGACTTAAACTTGCCACTAGTCCTACTAATTCTTCAGTTGTTTTTTCGATATTATTTAAAGTTGCAACTAGAGTCGAACGATTTGTATTAACAATTTCATTAATCTGCTCAACTGTTAAACTAAATTGATTAGCTACTTCTTCTACAGAATTTGCTGAAGCGACTGCGGCAGAAGAAACTTTTTTTGTAGATTCTTTCATGGTTTCAGTCACAGTAGTTACTTGATTAGAAATATCATTCACTTCTTTTTCTAAGGTTTTAGTCAAACTATCTAAGTCTTTCTCTACTGTATTAGTTAAACCACTAATTTCTCCTTCTAATGTTTGAGTTAAGCCTCCAATTTCTCCTTCTAATGTTTGAGTTAAACTACCCACTTCTGTGCGGATAATTCCTGTTATATTATCAATATCTTCTCTTAGATATTGACTTAAACCTTTCATTTCTTTTTTAATAGTTTCTGATAAATCAGAGAGTTGTTTCGCTAACTTAGAAGCTTCAGCAGATGCATTAGCTGTATTTTCAGCAATTATCTTCACATTATTAAATAACTCTGGGTCACTATAGAGGTCAATTAAACGTATTCCTGCCCTTAATAATTGTTGCATTTCTACTCCGGCCTCTCCTTGTAAACGGTCATTATTACAGATAATTATTTCAGGGCAATTAGATGATAAGGCAGTAGCAGAAATTTCTGATTCTGGTATTCTATTTCTTGGAATAATATCTATTTGCGCAGTTCCAATAAATGAAGATATATTGCCTTGAATGTATACATCACGAGGAATAATTAAATCTTCTGGCTGAATTTCTAGGGTAATATCTACTCCATTTGACCCTGGTTTGATTTTTACTACTTGCCCAACATCAATACCTCGATATCTAACTGATGTACCTAACTCAATACCAGATGCACTTTCAAATTCAACTATGAATTTATAACTACGTTTGCCTAATTCTACTCCTTTGAGCCAAAGCATTAAAGCACCAAACAAACCCAGTCCGAATAAAGTTAATAAACCTACTGAACCTTCTCTAGTTGTTCGCGATCGCATAATTTCCCCAACCAACTTTTATTGTATTGAAACCTAAAAATTTTACTTGATAATCAATCAACTTATGGTATAATATCCATCTTTATTTTCTATTCGTGTCAAGGTGAAAATTTTGATGTTTAGCTGATGACTTAGTTATCCCTGTGACCAAAACAACTTCTGACTTCTGAGTTCAATTTACCAAAAAATTCTGATAATAGCTGCCCTTTCAAGGTTTGGACACAAATATTCCTCTTGTGTATTTCAATCTAGATGCTGAGGGCTACTCAGTACTAATAACTAATAACTAATAACTAAAACAATTTTTGGTTTCCTAACTTCTGAGCAAAAAAATCAGGTTAATAACCTACTATTTCAATGTTAAAAAAAAATATTCGCCTTATGTATTTCAACCTGGATGCTGAGTCTCAGAGATACCGAGAACCGATAACTGAAATAACTTAATTAACCCACCACCTGAATTGGACCATTTACACTACCCGTAAAAAATTGTTTGACCAAAGCATTATCCACAGTATCAATTTCATCTGCAGTACCTTCCCACTGCACCTTACCCTGGTAAAGAAATACAATTCTGTCCGCTGTACGACGAATAGTACTATGCTGATGAGTCACCATCACATAAGTATTACAGCCACCATCTACATATTGTATATGACGAACTATATCCTCAATCACAGTAGAAGCGATAGGGTCTAGGCCAGCGGTAGGTTCATCATATAATAATACATCTGGATCATGATGGGGATTTTCTGGATTAGTAATAATTGCTCTAGCAAAACTAACACGTTTACGCATCCCACCAGATAACTCCGCCGGATAGCGATCGCCAATATTACCCAAACCCACCATTTCCAACTTCTGGTTGACCAATTCCTGAATCTGGGGACGTAACAACTTAGAATGTTGATACAAAAGAAAACCCACATTTTCTTCTACTGTCAAAGAATCAAACAAAGCTGCATTCTGAAACACCATACCAATAGTTATTGGATCTTTTAAATCATCTATCCATCTAACCCGTTTCTTTCCCTGCACATAAACTTCCCCAGCATCAGGAGTTAATAAACCAGCAATAATTCTCAGAACTGTAGACTTACCAGTTCCTGATGGACCAATAATAGCTAATGCCTCTCCACGATAAATAGTTAAGTCTGTTTCATCTAACACAACGTTTTGCCCGAATGACTTACTAACTCCCTTGAGTTGAATTAAAGGTTCATTGTTCATAGATTAGAAATTGACTTTTTTCCCACTATATTATAAATGACTAGGCAAATACTTGAAAACATCCTTATATTTTCTATTCCCTATAAATATTTTGAGTTTGCTAGATTTCATCTAAAACAAAGTTGGTCCTGAAGAGTCATAATAATGCCAGAATTCTTTTTATGTAAAAAATATTTTTATAAAAATTATTATGTCAACTAGTTTATTTAAGAAAACTCTACGTATCTTTCTGAAGAAAAACTTCCCTATTACAAAACCTCAAAAAAGTAACTATCAAATAGTTAGTCAATGGTTCAAATGGCTCGCCCCAGGATTATTTGTCAAACGGTGGTTACTTTTAAGTGCTGCTGGTGTACTACTAACTAGTTTAGGGCTGGCAATATGGACGGGAATGACTCCTATTTTTTACATCCTACAAACAATTAGGGAATTTTTAGGGTGGGTAACAACAATAGTCCCTAAGTACATTTCTGGCCCAATAATTATTGTTGTTGGCTTACTATTAATCTTTCTAGGCCAAAACCGCAGCTTAAAAACTATTACCCAAGCGTTAATGCCAGAAGGAGATGAACAACTTGTAGACCGGTTACTCACTCATCGGCGATTAAATAAAGGTCCCAAAATTGTCGCTATTGGTGGGGGTACTGGTCTTTCCAACTTATTAAGGGGTCTCAAGAGTTATAGTGCAAATATTACTGCTATTGTTACGGTGGCTGATGATGGTGGCTCTTCTGGTAGGTTGCGCCGAGAAATAGGGGTACTCCCACCAGGAGATATTCGGAATTGTTTGGCGGCTTTAGCTAACGAGGAAAAGTTATTAACTGAATTATTTCAGTATCGCTTCAAGGCTGGTGATGGTTTGGTAGGGCATAGTTTTGGCAACTTGTTTCTGACAGCTATGAGTGAGGTGACAGGAGATTTGGAACGGGCTGTTGCTGCTAGTTCAAAGGTTTTAGCTGTCCAAGGTCAGGTTTTGCCTGCTACTCTTACTGATGTGTATTTGTGGGCAGAGTTAGCTGATGGACGACACATTGAGGGGGAGTCTAATATTACTGAAGCAGGGGGCAAAATTGTTAAAATTGGCTGTACTCCTGAACATCCTCCGGCTTTGCCTAAGGTTTTGCAAGCTATAGAAGAAGCTGACTATATTATTATTGGTCCTGGTAGTTTATATACTAGCGTTATTCCTAATTTATTAGTACCTGAAATTGCTGAGGCGATCGCTTGTAGAAATATTCCTAGTATTTATGTTTGTAATATTATGACTCAGCCTGGAGAAACTACTGGATATAGTGTGGCTGACCATATTTGTGCTATTGATGTTGCTTGTGGTCAAAGATTATTTGATACTGTTTTAGTACAGGGAAAAAGTCCTTCGGCACAAGCATTAATTAAGTATGCTCAAGAAAATTCTCATCCGGTTTTTCTTGACCGAGAAGCAGTTAACAATTTGGGGCGGAAAATTCTTTTAACTAATGTTATGTATGAGGACGAACAAAATGGTTTTGTTCGCCATGATTCTACGATGTTGGCTCAGGTTTTATTTCAGTGGTATAGTGGAAGTTAGGATAAATTATCAATAACTGGAGATTATTTAGAGATTATTAGAGACTATCAGAGATTATAGCCACCGGTTACTAGTCCCCATCCCATCCGTAAAAGGGGAGCTGTGGAGGTGGGTCAGTTATAATGTTAATTTTTGGAGGATATGATTTGTGGCAATTGTTAAAACCATTAGCCAACTTGGCAATGAAAAAATTGAAATCAATATTCAGGTTAATGATGATTTTAAAGTTCAAAATAATCCTAAGCCTTTGTCTCGAGGTAATTCGGGAAAAGAAGTTATTGCGGCAGCAAAGGATTTATTTGGGGATGGTTTGGCTTTAACTCGTAATTGTGCTGCTAAAGTCATAGAAAGTGTCAACCAAATGAGCGATGATATTAAACCTAATGAATTTGAAATGAAATTGTCAATTACTTTAGATTCTGAGGCAGGTGTACCAATGTTGGCAAAAGCAGGTGCAGAAGCGCAAATGGAAGTTACCATGAAATGGAAATTAAAAGAGTAATATTTATATATAGGATGTTAGGTTTTAGGTTTTAGGTTTCAGGTGTTAGGTATTAGGTATCATGTTTAAAAATTAAGAAAGTTCACTCTTTTTTTCTTTTGACTTAGTTTTTCCATTAAGCTATATCTGTTGTTTTCATCCAGCCCTTAAAACTGGCTGGTTTCTAACTACCTTAATTTTTGACGATGGAACATCCCATAGCAAAAAAAAATATTACCTTACACTTTGCTTGTTGGTCAGGAAAAGTTAAAACTTACATTAGAATTAGCTTATATTGTTCCTCGTATTGGGGGAGTTTTGTTAAGCGGATAGCGAGGAACAGGTAAGTCAACTGCAGTGAGAGCGTTTTCGGTAATGATGGACAAAAATTACCTGTAACTTTACCAATAAATGCTACAGAAGACAGGGTGATGGGAGGTTGGGAAATTAGTCAGTTAATGGAGAGTGAAGCAAAATGGCAAGATGGTTTGCTCAAAGAAGCTAATGATAAGTTACTTTATATTGATGAAGTGAATTTACTTGACGATCATATTGTCAATATTATTCTTGATGTTACTTCTACGGGAGTTTTAGTGGTGCAGCGAGAAGGAAAACGAATGGAAGAGGCAGTATCGTTTACTTTGGTAAGTACCATGAACCCTGAGGAGGGGGGTTTGCGTCCTCAGTTATTAGATAGGTTTGGCTTGATGGTGGATATCAAGGCACAAACTGACCGCCAAGAACGGATGAAAATTTTACAAACAGTTATGGAATGGGATCAGGCAATGTTCGACTTTTCTCAAGGTACATCTTCTGAATATATTGATAAAGCTAGGGAAAAGGATCAAGCATACAAACAAAAGTTAGAGGATGCAAAAAATAATGTTCGTCAGATAAAAATACCAAAGGATACGATCGAATATTGTGTAGAGTTGACGGCGGCTTTTCAGGCAGAAGGAAACAGAGCAGATTATGTAATTGCCCTAGCTTCCCGTGCCTATGCTGCTTTGCATGGTTTTCAACAGGTAAATATTGAGCATATTCAAGCAGTCGCTCAATTAGTTTTGCAACACCGTCGCCCTGAATTTCTCCAAAGTACCCAACCTCCTTGGACTGATGAAGATGAGAATAAGGTAAAGAATATATTAACATAACTTGCCCAGAACCGCGATATATGTTAGGGCATAAGGCTTTTTCCTTCTAGGTAGGGGAACTGGTGGAAGCACTCCTAACCACTCCTGGGAGTAGACCCACTGCTAACATCTTATCTCCCAGGATGAGAAGTAGGGAGGTTGCATGCAACATTCCTACAGAGCAACGGGAAATTATATTGACAAGACTTACACCAATTCACCTTGAAAATACTATATGTAGAGACTTTCTGGCATTCGCCTTTGCTCTCGTGTAGTGCCCGTGGGTAAGTCCTCATTTAGTTAGCAAACCCTAATTATATCCTTGGCAAAAAGTCACAGAAAAAGCCGGTAATTAATCACAGAATTACTATTCCATAATTATGGTAAATATTCAAAGCTCTTTAATGAAATCTCTTTGTTGTGTAGCGCTTAATTCCAAGTTACGCAGTATTTTGCTGTTTGATATTTCTATTAATAATTTGCAGCAAGTTGCTGGTATTTTAGTGTCTCTACTTAAAGTAACAACAGAATGTGAAAAAGTTGTTCCGTTGAAGTTGGGAACTTTTGAATCAGAGGATAATTTATGGGGGCAAGTTGGGCTAGGGGATGAGTTGGAAAAACAAGCTTTTAATTGGCAATTTGGATTATTTAGTAGTGCAGATAATACGAATGAAATTAAGTTAGTAATTATTCCAGATCTGACTAAATTAAGTTTAGCAGCTATGAGGGCTTGTGTTGTATTGATGGGAGCAGATGTCGCACATTTAGAGCGTCACGGACAACATAAATATTGGCAACCTAATTTTTGTTGGTTAGTTGGTTGTTCGAGTCAGAATGAGGAAATTGGTAAGATTTCACCTCATTTATTAGATAGGTTTGCCCTGCGTCTCAATATACAACAAATTGAGAATAATGATAAGAGAGTAACTCAGATTCAAAAGTTATTAAATAGTCCGGAAAAACCACAAAAATTATTGTTTGAAGAAAGGAAAATTGAACCAGAATTACAGGAATGGTTGAGACAAATTCGTTCCTCTTTACCAAGTATGACACCATCAGCTTTGGAGACAATTTTAAATTATAATTATGAGTCAAATATTTATCATCGGCGAGAAATTGCTTTGGCTCGTTTTGCAAGTACCTATGCTCAATTAGAAGCAGCAGATTCAGTCACAGTTAAGCATGTGGATAAAGTAGCTAAAATTATGGGATTGAAGTTAGAAAGAAATAATATTAATAATTCTATTGATTTTAAGAGTTTCAATCCACAACCAGAGACAGAAGATAATGATTTTGAACCACGAAGATCACCCGAATTATCAGAAATTAAAGACGAATCTTTATCAAATAATCCACCAGAAATTCCTGTTTATCAATCACAGGTATCTAATTATTTTCCAGATACTGATTTGCCAGAAATTACACTTTTAGAAAATCCTTATATAGAAGATACTACTTCATTAGAAAGAGAAATAGATTCCCTTAAATTACCTACCCGTATTTCTCAATCTAAAACTATTCATTGTGGCACAATTCTTGGGCTAGAAAAAACTACTAACGCTAATGATTTAGCTATAGTTAGGAGTCTATTAGAAGCAGCTAAATTTCAGAAAATTCGTCAGAAAAAACAGGGTAATAATTATCATAAATTGAAAATATTGCCCTCTGATTTATATCGTTATCGTCGCGCTTCCGTTGCGGAACAGATGTTCATGCTTTTACTAGATTATACTTGTTTAGAATATTGTCAATGGGAAGAAAAATTATTGCCCTATCTTAGTTGGGCTTACAGCCAAAGAGCAAGTGTTGGTTTAATTCAAGTTGGTATTGCTCCGAACTCTATCGTATTAGATAATAACCAGTCAAATGTTACAATTAATCCTGTAGAATTACGGGCTAAAAAAATATCTGGTCAAAATATTCTGGTACCTACAATTGCCATGGGACTAGACTTGGAAAAGACTAAAAAAGGTAAAGCTACACCTTTGGCACATGGCTTTGACTTGGCTTTGAAAACTCTTCGTCATGCTTTACAACATGGGAAAAATACTGTACAAAAAGCGGTATTAGTGGTAGTTAGTGATGGTAGAGGTAATGTTCCTTTGGAAGCAAGTCATGTAGGAAAAATTAAGCCTCCTGTGGGGAAAAAAGGGGTAGAAGATGCTTTGGAAGTTGCTCGAAAAATTAGTAATTTAGGTAATTTAGAAACTATATTTCTTAATCCTCAATCTAAACAATATCCTGATTTACCATTACTATTAGCGAAAGCATTAGGAGCAAAAATTTTGTCTATTCCACCTGTGGAAAATTGGGAAATTACAAGTCACAATTAATTTAAAAATCAAAACTAAAAAGTAAAAGGCTAGAAGAAAGTCAAAATTAAGTCAAAGGTTAAATTTTGCAGCAAATTCCAAGTATACAAAGTACAAATATTAAAAATTAAATGTTTCTAGTGCCGGCATCTTGCCCGGGATAGGTGTGCCTCACCAAGATTAGGTGTATATTACTAGTTGTACCTCAGCAAGTTTGATATACTCAAAATACTGTGGAAGTTGCTATAGTTATTAGTTATTAGTTATTAGTTATTAGTTTAATGAATCCAATTCAAAAGCTAAAAAATCAACAAAGTCCTTATCCAAGTAGATTATTTGCCCAAGGAGAATCTCCGGATAAATTACTCAATGATCAAGAATTAGAGCTGGAAAAAATTGAAGGGTTGACTGATAATAATAAAAGCTCACTTTCTGAGAGTTTTGGCATTAAATTAGATGGAAAATTTGATTGGAAATTTGCTTTTTTAGAAGTAGAATCTCCTAATAATAATAATGATAATATAATTATTCGCTGCCGTCACGGCTCGTTAAAAATAGGCGAACAATTACATACTGACCCTACTCCAGCTCCAAGAATATCTTTTGATAACATTATCAATCTAAATCTAGAAGAAACTCCCGGTATAATGCGGATGTTTTCTCAGAAAAATTCTCAGGCTAAAAAAATTAGGGGATGGCTACTGAAATTACAAGAAAAATTACAAGAAAGACAACATAATTTCTCTTATTTAATTATTAATGACCGTACAACTTTTGAAATTCCTTGGGAAATGTTGGAATTGAAAAATAATGATTATTTAGGAGCTTCTCTCGTTACAGTCAGATGGCAAGATATTACAAATCCAGAAGATTTAGATAACGTTAATGGCTTCATTAATTTAGAAGTTACAGAAAAAAAATGTTGCGGTAAAATAGTAGCTTATCTAAATACTAAAGATTTACCCGAAGTTGAGCAAGAAAAGGAGATTATAGAAGTTTTTCATTCGACTATTTATGACAATGTACGAAATTTTTTTGATGATTTAGATAAAGTTAATTTAGATCAAGTTAATTCAGAGGTTAGTTTAGTTTTTATCGCCAGTCATGGTTTTTTTGATAAGGATTTATCTCAAAGTAAACTAGGAGAAAAAGATGAGACACAACAAATATCTGTATATGATTTATATGAATATGATTTTAATTTTTTCAAAAAAGGTTCAATTGTTTTTATGAATGCTTGTAACTCTGGACGTTTACAACAAAATGATACTTTAAAAATTATTGATACTAACCCTACAATAGGACAAGAATATCCCATAGGGTTTTCTACATTTTTCTTAGAAAAAGGAGCTGAGGGAGTCATAGGAACATTATGTGAAGTTTATGATACATATGCAGCTAAAATTTCTCGTAATTTCTTTCAAGAATGTCAAAAATATCCCCATCTTTCTGTCGCTACAATTTTAAAAAATCTCCGACGGAAAGCTGCTGATGAATATCAGCGTCAGAAAGGTAATGATGAGAATAAATATTTATTTATTTATACCTTTATGTATATTTATTATGGGAACCCTATGGCTAAATTGGAGCTTTTGAAAAAAGAAGGTATTTAAATATCAGCTTTTTTAATTATCTGTTATTTGTGATCTGTTTTTTTAATGACTTTTACTAATAATATACATAGTTATTCTCACATAATTATTATCATTTTTGAATTCTGACTTGCCCAAAAATATGAATGAAACTCAACAACTACCTATATCAATTCAACCTATAATTAACTATCCCCATTCGGCAGAAGTGGGTAAAACTTATTTGATGGAAATTGATATTAAACAAACTGAGGATTTTGAAAAATGGAATTATGAGGAGGAAGAATATCCTATTTATTTTCGGGTAGATACCTATTGTCAAGGAGATACTACTCCATTATTTAAGATTCAAATTATCGGCGAACCTGCAGTGGTTTTACATCGCTTTGGGGGGACTTACGGCCCGGCAAAATTTTTATTAACTGCTGCTCAAAAGGAGATGGAAGGAGAGATTAGAGTAACTTTGGTTAATGGTTGGGGCGTACCTCTCAAAAGGTTGCGTTTGGAGAATGTGGCTGTAGTTGCGGATAAACAAGATGACTCAATTATTGCTGGAGTTAAGGTTAGAAATAATCACGCGATCGCTATGGGCATTAACCAATATAATTATCTACCATCTCTAAGATATGCTGTTAAAGATGCAGAGGTAATAAAAAATTGGTTTGAGCAGAAAAACTTTAGCAAGGTTGATTTATTTACAGAAGTAATTTCAGTGAGACTTAAGAGGTTTTTGGCAGAGAAATTTGAGAAACCTTTCCTCTCAGCAGAAGATAATTTTTGGTTTTTCTTTAGTGGCTACGGTGAGTGTATAGAAGATGTAGACTATCTCATCCCAGCAGATAGTCAAAAGGATGACTTCAGAACAACTGCTATTTCTGTTAATTCTCTTGTAGAAAAATTATTTTCTTCTGGTGCAGGAAAAGTAATTTTGTTCTTAGATACTAACTATATCTCTGGTGAAATTTCTTTCTTTTCCGGTTTTTCTTTTTCTGTTAAAGATGGGCAGGAACTGATAGTTTTCTTGAGTAAAGAAGCTAATGAAGTTGAGCAACTTCAGCAGGGAAGTTTTACTTATGCTTTACACGAAGCACTCCGGTCGAGTGAAGGGAGTTTGAGTATAAATCAACTTCAGAAGTTTTTGAGCGATCGCGGTCGGGAACTTAACAAACGGAATAACCAGCAGAGGCAAATTCTACAAAAGTTTATTTCTCCCAAAAATTTGGGAGAATGGGTTCCTTTTCCTTCAGACTTTCAGGTTTTTCAGTATACAACACCTACAGTTGACGGAGGGGGAAAAATTATCAAGCAAGATACTAAGCTTACCCAATACTTTAGGGAAACTATTGCGCAACAGTTAGAACTAGAAATGGTAGCTATTCTTGGTGGTACTTTTACCATGGGTTCTCCTGAAAGTGAAAAACTTAACAGAGATACAGAACGCCCCCAGCATAATGTGACTGTTTCTCCCTTTTTTATGGGCAAATATCCGGTTACTCAAGGACAGTGGAGAGCGATCGCTTCTCAGACAAACTTGAAAGTAAATTTAGACCTAGACCCAGAGCCATCATACTTTAAGGAACCATATCAAGATATAGATAGATGGGAGAGACCAGTTGAGAAGGTAAACTGGTACCAAGCAGTAGAGTTCTGTGAAAGACTATCGAAATTAACAGGAAGGAATTATAGACTACCCAGTGAAGCAGAGTGGGAATATGCTTGCCGTGCAGGAACCACTACACCTTTCTACTTTGGAGAAACTATAACATCTGAGTTAGTTAACTATAATGGCAACTATTACGGGAATGGGCCCAAAGGAGAATATAGAAACCAAACTACTCCTGTAGGTCAATTTCCACCAAATGCTTTTGGATTATATGATATGCACGGAAATGTATGGGAATGGTGTGCTGATAATTGTTCCCGTGATGGTTATCATTATGCTCCTACATATGGAAGTCCTTGGGTTGCTAGTAATAAAAAATATTATACCGAAATTGGGGCCTTAGTACGGGGCGGTTCCTGGGTCTCCTATCCTAGTTATTGCCGTTCTGCGTTTCGCAGCGGCTCTCTTAGGCGCGACGACCACTTCATCTTTATCGGTTTTCGTGTTGTCTGCGATGGCGGGATAACTCTCTAACCCTTTTCTCTTTCCCCCTTTTGCCCTTTACCCTGTTTTTTTTTCACTAATAACTAATAACTAATAACTGAAATTACCAATTAAGAATTAAATGAAAAGTCAAGAAGTATTTTTGTCACTAGGAAATGCAGCAGCTACTTATAACCTTGGTAAAAGTTTAGGAAAATTTTTACCTGCTGGTGGTGTAATTTTATTGGAGGGAAATTTAGGTACTGGTAAAACCACATTAGTTCAAGGTCTTGGGATAGGTTTGGGAATAACTGAAACAATTGATAGCCCCACATTCACATTAATTAATGAATATTTTTCTGGCAGAATTCCTCTTTATCATTTTGATTTATATCGTTTAGAAAGTTCAGAGATAGAAGCCCTAAATTTAGAGATTTATTGGGAAGGTTTAGAAGTACCTTTAGGTATTCTCGCCATTGAATGGGCTGAGAAGTTAGTTTATTATCCCCCAGATTTTTTACAAGTTTGTTTGAGTTTTTCTAGTGTAGGAGATAATTTTGACGAAACTCTCCACGGACGCTATGCTAAATTGACTTCGATAGGTAAGTTGGATATTGATTTAAATTTAATTAGTATCTAAAATTTACAGCAGATTTCTTTCGAGCAAATAGAAGATCATTTTGTCTTTCTGTAACTTTATATATTCTCGAAAATTTTTCTGAAAAAAGAGGGTAAAAGTAGTTGACAAGTCTTGCATTTGACAGCTATAATTAAGATAATGGGAATAGAAGCAAAATTTTTAAATGTGTCACCACTTCCATTATGATAATAATACCAGTCAAGGGAAACAAAAGTCAAGCAAAAGCAAAAAAAAAGTCGCCGCCGAAAAAAAATCTTGAGCTTCAGAAAATGTCAAAATTCAAGCCCTAATATCAGAATTAAAATCTACCACAATAAAAAGCCACTTATTTCCGAATAAGAGTAATAGTAAAGCAAAAAGTCAAGCTCCATCAAAAAAAACAAACTATACCCAGATTTTGTGATTAATTAATCTCTGAAAAAAAGACAATCATCATGAAAATCAACCAATAAAAAATATCCATCAAAACCAAAAGCGATCGCTCATTTTTAGTAGTACTGATACCATCTCACAGAAATCATAATTCAGATAAATTATAACTGAAATTATGACTTTCTAATATACATCTTAAATAGATATTAGCAGACTATTTGTAACTAACCAAAAACTTACCATCAATAATCTGATATCCTTGCTGAAATCCAGCATCAATTAAAGTTTGGTTAGTTTGTTTTCCATCAAAAAAATAAAAACGGCAAAATTGTTCCTTAAGAACTTCTCCATTAGCTTGAGAAAAAACATACCACTTATCCACATAACTTCCCTCTTTCTTGATTTTCTGCTCATAAAAAATCTCATCTTTAATTTCCTTTTTATAATTATTATGAGGTCCCTGAATTGCTAGTGCTAATAATCCACCATCATCTAACTGACTGTGTAACTTTGCCAGCAACTGCTTATTTTGTTCTGGATCAGTTATATGACTATAAATTCTATATTCTCCTTCTTCTTCCACAGCAGCAATAACACCTCCCGTAGAAACTATAGCTTCAAACTTTTCCTCAGTTTCAAACTCTGTCATATCTTGACAAATCAACTTAACATCTGAAATTGCCAATCTTTTCTTAGCAATTTCCAACATTCGGGAAGAAAAATCAACACCAACAATCTTATAGTTTGCCAAAGAAAGCATTTTTTCAGTAAGTAACCCAGTTCCTACGCCAATATCTAAAATCTTTCTTCTAGCACCAAGTAAATTGTACAAAGTATTGCTAAGAGAATCAAAGTCATAGTATCCACTTGTCAATACGTTGTCATAGTAATTAGCTATCTCAACATACTCATTAATCATTTCTTTATTCTCATCAATTATGTTTAACTCAACCCAATTTATGGGTATATTTATCAAAACCTAAATAAATAGATTATCAGTAGTTTTTTTGGCTCTCCTAGACTAGTTTAAGCAAACTAGTAATTGCAATAGACTTAAACTTTTAATAGCAAATAATTCAACCAAAAGTATATAGTTTGCAGTAGGGTTTTAGCCCTTAAAATATCTATCTTATCACTCTTACCTTACCATAGCAATAATCCTATATAAAGAGTGAGAGAAATAGGCGACTAGAAAGTAGGAGGCAGAAAACAGAAAGAATTGAAACAGGAGCTATTTTTTAAGAGGGGATGTAATTTTATATAATTTTCTGCTCAGAAAAAATCTCATCTTTGATTTCTTTTTGAGAATTGGTATGAGCTCCCTAAATTCCTAGTGCTAATTTACCACCATCATCTAAATTGTATAACTTTGGAAACAATTGCTATATTCTTTCGAGCGATCGCTACCAATTGGATATTATCCCCAAAAGAATCTCCAAAAGACCCAGTCTATTATTACTTTCAACTAGGTTGTCATCCCATGAACTATAAAACTTGAAGAACAGCGAATTTGCAGAGAGAAATGTAGTTTAAACGCCACGGGATATTAGAGATGAATAGGGGAAAGACATACATCTAAATAATTTTTATTATTATTAATTATTTTCAGAAAGAAGTTACTGAGTTTGAAAAATATTTTGCACCATTTTCTTGCCTGTACTCGCAGCAGCCTTATCTAATTCTGCAACTTCACCAGAGTCTAACTCCCAACCCAAAGCACCAATATTTTCTTGTGCTTGAACTTGATTTTTGGCTCCTGGAATAGGAATTGTACCTTTAGAAACACACCAGTTAATTGCTACTTGTGACATAGTTTTATTTCTTGATTTTGCCACAGCTTCTAAACATAATAATAATGGGCGAATGCCTGGCAATATTTGCTTAAATAAAATACCTCTAATTCCTTTAGGATAAGAACCTTTTTCTGAATATTTTCCTGTTAATATTCCCAAAGCTAAAGGGCTATATGCAATTAGTTTAATACCTAATTCATCACATACTTCTTTGACTCCCAATTCTGTCACTGGGTAGGTTGATAACAGAGAATATTGAACCTGTAAAGTAGCAATTGGGACCCCGCGATCGCTAAACCTTTTATAAACTTTTTTCAGTTGTTTCGGTCCGTAATTCGATAACCCCACTCCCTTAACTTTTCCTTGTTCATACAGATCGGCTAAACCATCCAAAAGTCCCCATTCTTGCCAGGGAAAATAATTAGCAGTAGACCAATGCATCTGTACCAAATCAACATTTTTACCTAGACGTTGAGCAGATGCTGCACAAGCCGAAATCATTGCTTTAGCTCTCCACCTCCAAGGATAAGCTGCAAGTTTTGTGGCAATGCAAATATTATCCTGATATGCACCCATATATCCTTGAGAAAATTTTCCCAACAGCATTTCACTACGTCCATTTAATCTACCAGTTCCATAGGAGTCGCCCGTATCAAATAAGGTTACCCCATTACTAACACAGAGGCTAAAGACATTCTGCAGTTCATTATCCATACTTTCGTCATATCCCCACAGGAGTCGGTTACCCCATGCCCATGTACCACAACCTATTTTTGGCAAGATAAGTTTTTGGTTAGTTTGCATCCTTAACTATTGTCCAATAGTATTACCTGATGTTATTTTCTCACAAAACGAGGCAAGATAGCGATCGAGCATTTGGGCAGAATTATGATTAAAACCATGATAAGCATCGGTAACAATAACTGGACTACCTGGCTCATAGAACTCAGCAATGTCATCAATAGCTACCCACTGTGGATTTTTCTCATTTTTTTGTCTGAGATATTCCAAAACTCCTTGCTGCCGAATATGTTGATTTGTTTCAATAACTATCGGGTGTAAATATGGAGTTACTCCAATAACACGCATACCAATATCCGGTGAAAATAAGCTAGAAATTTTCTGCAGAGAATACATTTCTCGCCAGGATGAGGATATAACTATTTTAGTCTTCGGATAACGACGCAAGACATTTTCAAATTCATTTAAACAACCTGGATCGAACTTGATTATGTCTTTTTGTAATACTCGTTTATCAAACTTTTTCTCTGGTACTAATACTCCATCAATATCTAGGAAAACCCACATGATATATCTCAACTGCTTGAATGTCAATTTACTAATTCAAATTATATCATTATCATTTCTGCTAGGGAAAAAAACCCCCCAAATAATATTAAATCCGGTTTTTATAAACCTGTTATTTTAGACTTTAACTTTATAGTTAAAGAGAATTAAACGAAGATTATAAAGTGGTTTTAAAAGCCGGATTTAGTATAATAGAATTTAACAATAGAATTTAACAAATGTAAAATTTATATTTTTGCTCTTATCACAACCTCTAATTAAATTTGATTTTCAGAAATTTCCTTTTGATTTTTCTACATCTTAATATTTTTTATATTGCGCCTCTAGATATTGTGAATAGCTATCATAAAATTACTTTTGTGTCAAGCTATTTAATCAATTTTAGCCTGATGTAATGCTGGCGGGCAAGTTTCTTCTGGGTTTTGCCAATTTTCATCATAAAAACAAAAAATAGAAATGGGGTCAGCTCGACCGTGAATGTGTGTGCATGAGTAACTACCGACAGCCTCAGTAGAAGCAGGAAGTAAACATCAATTGATAACGTTATGTGATCCTTTGTATCAGTTTTATAAAACAGCAGAAAAGAAGGAATGGAGATTTATATTAAACTGTACCTCTTTTTTGCCCAAGTACCTACTTCCTAAATCTACTAAAAATGGGAGACACAATATAGAAGCAAAACTTCTACAAAATTAGCCAAACAGCTAATCCCCAAAATGGTATAAATCTTAACCAACGTTTGCCACTTTCTGGCGGTTCAATATTTCCTATTAATACTGCTTGAAAAATGGCAAATAAAATTACATCTACACAAAAGGCAATGGTGAGGCGATCGCTCTGAAAGTTTTGTATAAAAAATTTTCCCCTAGTAGCGATATCGCCAAATTCTGGTCTAGCGAAAATTCCCCAGACTATAGCGATGCTGCCTATAATTAATCCGACAACACCGAATATTTTCGCCAGTAAACCTTTACTCATTTGTTCCTCTATAGGAAGTTCAGTTGCAGTGCTGCGCCAAGCCATGTATGGTAGTAAGAAAGTATTGGTAAGGAACATTGCCATACTCCAAATCAAGATTTTTGGAAGTTCTCCACCACGGCGATCGACAAGCAGGAGGGGAAGAAACATAAATATCCAAGCTTCAGCAAAGTTGAATAAACTTTCTAACCAAGGATGTACGATCGGTGCTTCCATATATTTTATACCAATAACATTAAAGATGGGAAGAATGAAGAAAAAATTGATAGATACCTCAATGACTTCTTTAATAGTTTCAGGTTGAACCGCCCAAATTGGTCCGTTAGGAAGTAGTTGATCTTGGGGTGAAAGTAGGAGAATGTAGATATATGTTGCTGATAATAGCCAGAGTAAGATAGAGATAATGGGAGAATTTTGTTGTTTTGGCAAATTTGATTGTGTCATTGGGTAATTTTTTTAGTATTGGTTATAGCCGTTCTTATTTTAGTACAATGTTGTGGGGAGTAAAATTATATATCTTCTAAAGGTTGTTGTGGGGTAACTATTTCCTGAGAGCAACAAGCTATGATACTTAGTAAAATCTGATTCTATGATCGTCGCTACCACTAATGATAGTAGTACCATCAGGAACGAAGACTAGTGAATTCATACTGGGAAAAAGTATTCTTACTATTCCCAAAATTCAATAATTATGATCGTTGTTGTTGAAAGCTAAGACTACTGAATAAGCCTGACCCTTAGTTTCAATAGTTGATAATAAGGAGCTATCAGCTACATATCACAGTTTGATAGTTAGCTCAAGAAAACCATACCTAACCTACTAACAAGAATGGGATCATTGCAACTATTATCGTAGGCTGGCGGAGTAAAGATTAGTAAATTAACTCCACCAGAATAAGCATTAAGAGTAAATAACAATTAGCCATCAGGTTTTCTGACTCAAGCTCTGCCAACCGTCTAGAAATTACTGACATATTAGAATCATAGGTAAAAGTAGCTTGCTTTGTTTTGTCAGCCAGACTGCAATTAAAAGTTTCCCTTTGAAGTCCTAGAGTTCTCCATTGAAAAGCAGGCTATGGAAAATTGACGGAATGGGTTCAAAGGTATAAATTTCGGGTGCCGGGCAAATTTGCGCTGCAAACAGGGTAAATAGAGCAATATTTTCCCTCTTGGGAGTGGGTTATGATTCGATATTATTCCTGATACATTTAAATCATACATTCAAATTTTATATTACTATCTGTTTGTTTAAGAACCAGATAAGTAGTCAGTTTATCCAATGTATTTTTTCTGATGTTAGCTATTTTTCTATATACTAGTAACATAAAATAAATAGATAATAGGAGATAATTGTATATCATACCAAATTATAGACAATAGTTAAAAACCCGATAGATAAACATAGTTAAAGTAAATATTTGATAAAGGATAAAACCTATCAACTTTTCTAAGTGCTTGTTTTTTGCTGTATTTATTCAGTTATCACCTGATTTTTCCCGCTACTAAAATTTTACAATTAAGATTTTAGTATATTAGGAAGCCAGCTTTTTTATGCCAATACAAATTAAAATCTGTTAACAAAACTTGAATGTATTCAATTAAATTAACCCTATAAATACTATTTCTTAACCTTAGCCAAATTTGTTGTTGAAAACAATGTACATAATACCTACCACTTATATACATACAGCAGTTTTCATTTCAGTAGATTTGAATAAGAGTAAATGGCCCTTTTTTTGTTCAATATGTTTACATAGTATTCTACAGGAAAATGCCTCTACAGGATTTTCTTTTGGTTATGAAGGTATGGCTCATAAATCTGAAAAGTGCTGTAATACTTACCACTAATACTTAGCAACCCAGTATAATGATTCCAATTTCATTAATTTAGGGGTAGTAGTGTACAAGTAGTGATTTTTGCAGTTAGGCTTGTGAGAATGAAAGGAATTTTATTGTGAATATTGCTACACATATATAACTCCTAACTTAGGCTACACTAAATATTTTAAAAAATTGTGTGATTTAGTTTTTGAGCATGATATGTAGCCATCTTTGATAAAAATTTGGTACATAAAGAACATGAGGTATTACTTATTATTAAAATTCAAATGACTTCAAAATACTCAGACAAAGGAATCATAAACATATCAAATATTTTTTCAGAGAAGCATTCAACATACAATGCTCAAAGTCAAAGTAAGCTAAATAATATTCAAGAACCAATTACTACTGCACCTCCAGAAGTAAAGTATATCATTGGCCGAGTATTACAACTAGAAAAAGACAGGCTTTATAAAAAAACTCCTCGAATTAATGATGATATTCTCAAAATTATTAAGGAAGCAGTACAATGAAATTAGTGTCAATTATATTGTGTAACTTTCGCCAGTTTTATGGCAAAACTCCAGAAATAATTTGTGCTTCAGGGAAACAAAATACGACAATTATTCATGGCAACAATGGTGCCGGTAAAACTACTATCATGAATGCTTTTACCTGGGTACTTTATGAGAAATTTAGTGCAGCTTTTGCTGCAGAAACTCAATTGGTAAATAAACGAGCAATTACAGAAGCAAAAGCGGGTAAAGCTATTGCTTGTTGGGTAGAAATTATATTTGAACATAATCATAAACGTTATCAAGCAAAGCGTTTATGTCGAGCTTATAGAAACGAAGAAAATAAAATTGAACATGGCAAAAGTGAGCTATATATGCAGATAGCTGGAGATGATGGACGTTGGTCTCCACCACCAGAACATCCTGATGATATTATTGGTAGAATTCTGCCAGAAAGTTTACATCGATATTTCTTTTTTGACGGTGAAAGAATTGAATATATTGTTAGGGATAACCAAAAAAGTGAAATTGCAGAAGCTACTAAGGAATTATTAGGAATTGAAGTATTAAATCGTTCTGTTAGACATTTAGGGGAAGCTAAAAAATCCCTAGAAACTGATTTAAGATTGATTGGGAATCCAGAGACTAAAAAGTTCTTGAAAGAAAAAAGTAAAATTGAACAGGAAATTTATAAATTATCAAAACGCCAACAAGAAATAGATCAAGAATTACAACATCATGGAAAATTTAAAAAAGAAATTAATAGTCGTTTGTTAGATTTTAAAGGTGCAGAAGGATTGCCTCAACAAAGAGACAAATTAAAGGTTCGTATTGGGGAAATAAAAGAACAAATAGTACAAGCAAATCAGAGTTTAAAAAGAGCTATATCAACTCGTGGTTATATGGTTTTTTTATCAGAAGCAATAGTAGAATTTCGAGAATTATTTAGTCATTTAAAGGAAAAAGGTGAGTTACTTACAGGAATTAATCGGCAGTTTGTTCAACAGTTATTAGAAAAACAACGTTGTATTTGTGGCACTGAATTAACTATAGATTCTAATGGGAGAAAATTAGTAGAAAAATGGATGCAAAAAGTAGAGGTTGCTGATGTTGAAGAAACTGCAATTAGAATGACTGTACAAATGGATGAAGTTGATAAGCAAATTGTAGATTTTTGGGATGAAGTTGATAGACAACAAGGAAATATAGAACAATTACGTTATCAGCTTTCAGGGGTGGAAAATGAATTGGAAATAGTTCAAAAAAAATTACGCTCTTATCCAGATGAGGATATTCAGGAGTTACAAAAAAGGTTAGATGAAATTGAAATTAAGGTGGGAAATTTAAATAGAGAAACTGGTTCAAATAGTCTACAGTTAGAAACTTTACATAAAGAAATTAAGGTTTTAGATAAACAAGTCGATCGCCAAACTATGAATGAGTTAAGGCAAGTTTTATCTCAAAGACGAATTGCTGCTACTCAGGATGCTATTGAGAGGCTAAACGAAGTACGTTTACGTTTAGAAAAACAATTTAGAATTTCTTTAGAAAAACGGGTACAAGAGTTATTTTCTGAAATTTCTTTTACTCCTTATATTCCTCAGCTAAATAAAAACTATGAGTTAACTTTAGTAGAAAATACTAGTAGTAAAAATGACTTAGTTGCTGCTTCTACAGGAGAGAATCAAATCCTCAGTTTGGCATTTATTGGTAGCATTATTGATCAGGTAAGAGAGTGGAGTAAAAAAAATACTTTAATGGGTCCTGACAGTAGTACTTTTCCTATTGTAATGGATTCTCCTTTTGGGAGTTTAGATGAGATTTATCGGCGAAAAATTGCTAAAATAATTCCTCAATTAGCAAATCAATTAGTTGTATTAGTAACTAAGACTCAATGGCGAGGTGAAGTTGCTGAGGAAATGGCTGATTATATTGGCAGGGAATATGTGCTTTCTTATAATTCTCCAAAATCAGATTGTGAGGAAGATGCTATTGAGTTAGGTGGTAAATCTTATCCTTTGGTAAAACGTAGTCCAAATGAGTTTGAATATACAGAATTACTTGAGGTAGATAATAATGATTTTTAATCATATAATAACTAACCATTAGCACTCATTTATATATTAAGTTTTAGTAGGTTTAATGTTTAAGGTTTGGTGATTTCAGGTTTCAGGTTATTAGAAATAATTGAAAGTGAATTGAAGTAAAAAGTTATTGATATTTAACGGGCTAAAATCAATATATTTGGTAGTAATATGCTATCAATTTATTGATTTTTAAAACTAATACCTAACACCTGAAACCTGACACCTGATACCTAAAACCTGACATATAAAATGTGAAAGTTAGACAATAGAAATTTTTTATCTTAGTGGCTTACACATATACCCGAAAAGACCTGATTAAAAATTTATGAGATTTGCTCATAAGGGTATCATGAATTAAATAGGATAATTTGACTATTTCTTAAAATCTAGAACATCACCCTTTTTATATTAATCAGATATAGTTTTTATATCTATCCTCTGCCCTATTATTTGTTACCAAAAATCTACAAATTCTCAGAATTCAAATAAGATTGCTATAGTAGTTTTTCTTGAATTATCTAATAGTATTAACTTAGTATTATTCTTAACCTTAGTTTCACAAAGAAATATCAGGCTTTTTAAACACTAAAAAATGCTGTTGTGGTAAAAAATCTCTAGTATCTTGCCAAATCAAACCAACAGCTTTCATTTCTTTTTTTACCTGTTTTTCACTCATTTTGTGTAAACCCTTAATCATAATCATTGGATTTTCACTCCGATATTCCAATAAAACTACTCGCCCACCAGGTTTCAATCCCTCAACTATTCCTAACATCATTTCTCGTGGATATTCAAACTCATGATAAGTATCAACTAACAAGGCAATATCAACACTAGATGGCGGTATCTTTGGATTATCTACATCACCTAAAATTGTCTCAACATTAGTAATATTTTCCTCATGATTAACAAAATTAATTAACTCTAACATCTCTGGCTGTATATCTATTGCTAGTACCTTTCCCTCTGGAACTAAAGGACTCATCCTAAAAGTAAAATAGCCAGTACCAGCACCAATATCTGCCACGATATCTGTTGATTTTAATTCAAGATTATTAATAGCACTTTCAGGTTTTTCTTGATAAGTTCTACTATCTCTTTCTAACCATCCTGCGCCTTCATGCCCCATTACTTTAGCAATTTCTCGACCTAGATAAAATTTGCCAATACCTTCATAATTATGAATAGTTCTATATTGGTAAATACTATCTGAATTGGTAACTATACCAGTGTTAATGGCGCAAGAAGCTAGAGTCGAAACTAGCAGCAATAGAGATAAAATTTTTCCTAAATTTTCTATAAATTTTATGATATTTTTAGTCATAGCAAATACCTGGTTATTTCAGTTATGAGTTAGCCTTCTTGGGTCGGAGCTTCCCTTTTCATCTCCTGTAGTTAAACAGTTATCAGTACCGAACGCTTAATTCAGAGACTTGAGACCTGATTTTTTGGTCATAAATAAAATTAATTTTGAATAAGGGAAATAATACTAAACATTATAAAGAAAAAAACAAACATAAATTCGATGCAATCCAAAGTCTGTTTAATAAAACATTATAGTTCTGATGAACCTTTGTTACAAATAAACCACGGAACATTGACTTGAGAATAAGCATATTTTTAGCAATTGGTAGATAGCTATCCTATATTTATGTTGTCCAAAATATTGGCGTTTTTGAGGGTTTGGGGCAACGGGCAATGAGGGCAATGAGCAAGAGTTTCAAAGTTTATTTTGAGTTTTTTAATTTTTATAACCGTTTTATATAATTGCTATATATTTTATATATAATGGTTTGTGTTAGTTTAATTAATAAACAAAACTTACTGAATAAGGCAATATAATTATGCGTCAAGAATATAATAAATTAGTCCGCGATCGCATCCCAGAAATTATCCTTAAAAGTGGTATAGAATGTGAAACTGTAACTCTATCAGAAATAGAATATCAGCAAGCGCTACGACAGAAACTTATTGAAGAAGCTCAAGAAGCTGCTGCAGCAAATAACGCTGATTTAGTAATAGAAATAGCAGATTTATTAGAAGTAGTAGATGCTTTACTAAGAAGTTATGGTATTTCTCATGGTAGAGTTAGATTAGAACAAGATAAAAAGCGAGCAAGTAAAGGAAATTTTGATAATAAAACTATGTTGTTATGGACAGAAGAAAAGAGAGTAAGGAGTAGGAATATTTCATAAGGGGAGGTTTTTAACTTTCTGGTTGTGACTAGACTTGTTGGATTTGTTAATAAGGAAGAAAAAAGCGTAGATATTAAGAGGTATTTACAAGTATATAATCGTAAAAAAAAACTACTATTACTTACTTATTACTTAAGAAATAAAGTTTTGAGTAATCTTCTATATTTTTTGTGAAATTGCTATAAATATTTAATTTTAGTAATGCTAAAATAGACTTTTATGAAAAAGTATGTTAGTGACAGGGAGTAATCAAGAATATGATTGTTTGTAATAGTTGCAGTATGTTTTGTTTGTACATTTTTCTCACTCACTAATATTAGAGAAAATCCTCAGGAAGCGAATATTAGTTCCCTAATTGTTTGGTACTTTTATTAAGGTTTAAACGAATTAAAATAATGTATAATTAAGGTTTTATATTTATTTAGATGGCTCGAAAATAGCAATAAAAAAAGGTAATTAAATATTGCTTTTTATCGATCTCTTTATGGTCAGAATTAGTTCTTAATCACTACCTTAATTTTTTGAGTTATGAACAGAATTAGAATTGCTAAAGATAAAGCAGATTTAGTTAAAGCTTTAACTGAATCAGAAGGAAAAACAGGCCCATTTAAAACCTATGCAGATGTAATAGTATTTGCTGCATCTTTAGCTATTAAGAAAAAAAAGCGAATTCCAGTGACAGAAATTTCTATAAGAGAACCAGGGCCAATTAATATTGAGGTGTTTTGGTCTAGGGGATATGAAAATATTATTAAATTAATTGCGATCGCCGACACAAGAGATACAAAAATTCTCTCCCAAACTAATGAAGAAATAGAGGAAAATCGGATTAAAATATTTGAAGAGTATGCTAATGGGGGATTGGAAATATTACAAGATGAACTGCGAGGTGCAGTAAATTATTCAGAGCGTCTTTTATTAGTTTTAATTTCTGAAAGATATCAGAAACCTCAGGCAGAAGCCGAATTTGATTTAACTAAATTTTTGGGATAAAAGATTCGGATTTTTGGAGAGAATAGGAATGATGGGGTGATAGGGAACAAGCAAAACAAAGAATTTAACCTCTGAAGTCTAACTTCTAACTTCTGAGTTCTAATTTCTGAGTTCTGAATTCAGCTATAGGTATGCCCATACTAAGATAATTGGCCATAATCTAGACTAGAAGCAGGATAATATCTTTAAAGTAATTTTTATAGATAAAAATACTATTCCAGTTGACAAAAAAAGGTAAAAACAATCAAAGTACTTTTTTTGGAAAAAAAAGACTAAAAAGACGAATCTAACTGTACCGTAAGCAAAAGAGCAACAAATGCTGATGTGAACAGTTCAGAGAAAATCATAATAAAAACAGCTCCCTTATGTCTTTAACTATGGGAGTGAGGGTGTTGTAGTTAAACCAGCCAGGATAACACCTGCAAAATAAAGATATATTTTATGTGACTATATTTTTATAAACTATGATGACGATATTTAAAATTAAAAAGGGAACGCAAACTCAAAAATTATGCGAATTTTATTTGTGTCTGCTGAAGCGACTCCTTTAGCAAAAGTTGGTGGTATGGCAGATGTAGTGGGTGCCTTACCCAAAGTACTACGGAAAATGGGTCACGATGTTCGTATCTTCATGCCTTATTATGGCTTTTTAGGCGACAAGATGGAAGTTCCTGAGGAACCTATCTGGGAAGGAACGGCCATGTATCAAAACTTTAAGATTTATGAGACGGTACTACCAAAAAGTGACGTGCCATTGTACCTATTTGGTCACCCGGCTTTTTGGCCACGTCATATTTACTATGGAGATGATGAGGACTGGAGATTCACTCTATTTGCTAATGGGGCGGCCGAGTTTTGCTGGAATGGCTGGAAACCAGAGATAGTTCATTGTAATGACTGGCACACTGGCATGATTCCAGTTTGGATGCACGAAACTCCAGACATTAAAACCGTATTTACTATTCATAACCTAGCTTATCAAGGACCTTGGCGCTGGTACTTGGAAAGAATTACTTGGTGTCCTTGGTACATGGAAGGGCATAATACAATGGCAGCAGCAGTTCAGTTTGCAGATCGGGTAACTACTGTTTCTCCAACCTATGCTAGTCAGATCCAAACACCTGCCTACGGAGAAAATCTAGATGGTTTAATGTCTTTTATTACGGGGAAACTACACGGTATCCTCAATGGTATTGATATGAACTTTTATAATCCAGCTAATGACAGATATATTCCTCAAACTTATGATGTCAATACCCTGGAAAAACGGGTTGACAATAAAATTGCTCTTCAAGAAGAAGTAGGTTTTGAAGTTAACAAAAATAGCTTTCTCATGGGAATGGTCTCCCGACTGGTAGAACAAAAAGGACTTGATTTAATGCTGCAAGTCTTAGATCGGTTTATGGCTTATACTGATACTCAGTTTATTTTGTTGGGTACAGGCGATCGCTTCTATGAAACCCAAATGTGGCAAATAGCAAGTCGTTATCCTGGTCGGATGAGTGTCCAACTTTTACATAATGATGCCCTTTCCCGACGAATATATGCAGGTACTGATGCTTTCTTAATGCCCAGTCGATTTGAGCCTTGTGGTATTAGTCAGTTATTGGCAATGCGTTATGGTAGTATACCTATTGTCCGTCGCACAGGTGGGTTAGTTGATACTGTCTCTTTCTATGATCCTATTAATAATGTAGGTACTGGCTATTCTTTTGATCGCTATGAACCACTAGACCTGCTTACTGCAATGGTCCGAGCCTATGAAGGTTTCCGGTTCAAAGATCAATGGCAGGAGTTACAGAAGCGTGGCATGAGAGAGAACTTTAGCTGGGATAAGTCAGCTCAAGGTTATATCAAAATGTACAAATCAATGCTCGGATTACCTGAAGAATAAATTGTAGCAGATAAAGAGCCTGAGTTAGCACAATAATACCTAAGACTAAATCTGGTTTAGATAGAAGCATAATTTTTGAAGTTAAGGCAGAAGAGCTAGAGAAGAACTTGAAAAAGGTAATGCATTCAGGAGCGGATCTGCTATAGTCTGGGGAAAGGAGTTGAGGTAAAATACCTCAATTTCTTTCCATAACTTCCATATAGCATTCCAAGTAAAGAGCTTAAAACGATTTCTAAATTATTTTCATCATAATATCTTTGGTTTCCGAGGGAACATTTTCGTTTGACTAAACTTACCCAAACTTACATAAGCGTGATCCTATAAGTTTTGGAGCTAGCTTCGGTGTTTCACCTTTATGTCACTAGGCCGCAGTCTTTCTACTTATCTACGACCCAGGCTTCAAATCCCCAGAAAGCTAAAGCGACTTATTCACATACTTTTCACTCATTACCCATACTGCTACAGTATCGCTATGTAGATGTATATATAATTTTAAATAAGTATCGTTAATTTCTATTGAACTTTCAAGTTCCCTACTAATTTCCCTCTATAATTAATCCCAGCGCCTCAATGTTGATTCTGATTTTCCCATCAATACGAGGGAACCCATTCATGTTAACTCTATCATAATCATAGGTAAGTTGGGGTAGATATCCGTAAACACTTATTTTTAGCTGCCAAATATTTTATTCAATACTCCATACGTGTAACTATAATTTTTCTTTGATTCTATACTCTTTTACTGATAATCTTCTAGAGTATTTTAATTTTAGTGGCATAAATCCTTGTAGAAGACTTGCCATTCTATTTAGACTAGCTTTTTTACCACCTAAACTCAATTTAAAGCCTCTGGGAGTTCCAGTCTATCTGAAAATGATATTACCCCGCAGATAATTTTTCTTGTTTCTACGGGGTAATAAGGTTTTTTTTGAAGCATTAGGTTGTATTGTTACAAAACCATAAAATCAGCTATTCTAAACAACTTAACAAAATAGTTAAATAATTAAACTGTCAAACTGTCAATTTTTCTCGCTTAAGTAAGTTATCTAGAAATGAATTTTGAGAGAGCCACTCTACAGCATCAGAATCTTTTTCCGAGTCTGGAAGTTGATCGACAGATACTAATATTGAGTCAGTCGAACGCACTACCATCTCTCCATTTAATAAAGCTTTTCGCCATTGTTTCCCTGTCTTCCAGGCCCAAAACTTGACCCCACTCCAACGAGGATTGACTGGGTATCCGGCAAATCCAGAACGCAGCGCAGGAATATAAGCATTTTTTAGTTGAGTACGGACTAATATTCCTTCTGTTAGTTTAACAACCTTGAGGTTGTGATTCTGTTCCTTTAACATGGGACTCACCTCCTATTGTAAATTTACTTCATTATTCTTGAAATATCATAATACAGAAATTAAACAAATCTATGGCCATCAGTTACATTCTAGCTAATATTTAGATCAATTCAGGAAAGTTATCTAACTTTTTAGACAAGGATATATAGGAAATAACTCTATCAGTTATCAGTTCTCAAATCATAGCTTTAAGTAGAAACTTCACTATCAAGAAAAAATATTGGATTGAATATAGAAAGAGATACGATTAATCAAAAATGGATTCAAAATTTAATTGGGGTGTTAAATACAAATACTATATGTGAAACACCCATTTTGCAGAATAGAGTTTTATTTTCTATATTATATCTATGAGATAATTAATCTCAAACCCTTGAAATACCTAAGTAAAAACTTAGTTTTTGAAGAGGTCTATTCAATCAAATCAGGATAATTAGTAAGTATCCATCCATCTTTAATTAATTAGGGCTTACTGACTAAATCTAAAAGCATTTACATATCAAGACTTTAGCCTTTGCATCTGGGAAAAAATTGCGAGCTTTTTTCTTCCCATAGTTCCCATAGTTGAGCATGTGAGTTTTGTGAGAGACAAGGGCAGAAAATTAAGGGGCAATTCTTTCAACTACATCCTCTGTAATTCCCACTATTATATACTAGGCGCGCCTTGATGCAAAGTCTCTCCCTAATCTTTACTCCTACCCTTACCAATGGATATTTATCATAGAGTCAATGGGGGAGATTGCATCCCCTTACTTCCCTCCTTTATGCGCCATAAATGAGAGTTTTGCCCCTCATGGCTTCTGATACTGGATATACGCTTAAGGGTTCGCCCATAGTAATAGATCCCACTTTTGCTAATAGCTGGGTTTTAGCCGTTGTAAGTAATTTCAACTAAGACTAATACCTCCAATACCTTCCCAAGCCTGGGTATCCCAGCTATAAGGCTAGGCTTTTGCTTATTGGAATATCCTTAATTCTTGAGCCTTCAAGTGTACTCTTTTCTTACCTCTAAACAGATGAGGACTCAAGGACTGACTTCGTTCCCACATACAATTCCGTGTCTGAGACTAGAACTCCTAAACTGTGGCGGTTTTACCAGAAGTATCCTAATTCATGATGAAATACCCAGGAGCAAGCAAACTAAAATGGTATGGTTTTTCGGGAATACTTGGAGAATTACCCTAAACTAAGGTAACGATAGTTTTAATAGCATTGGTTTTCTATTCCTAACTAAGATAAATATATAAGATGACCGGCTTCATTTTAAATTTTAGATAGTCTTTCTTTGCTTACTCAAAACACATTTGAGCAAACATTTTTTAACCATCTGTTGCTGCCTTTTTTCTTTCAGTATCAACGTTTTTGTAAAGTCTTTAGCCACTTGGAGAGACTTTCGGTAATATTGAGCAATTCAAACTAATTCTCCTTGGTTCGTTAATACAGAAGATTAAATAAAAATTAACTTAAAAGTCTTATACCAATTCTCAAAAACTTGGCTATATTTTAATTGTATCTTTCACTAAAAATTTTAACTGAAAACCTCTGAAATTTTGACTCCTGACTCTTGAGTCTTAACTGCCAGCAAAATATTACAACTTAAACTGGTGTAAACTAAGTACCATCGTGCTCCAAAATTTTCGTCGATCGCCTCCTTCTCCCAGTATATTTTTCCTTAATTTGTTTCACCCGCCTCACTAACTCCCTACCTTTTTCCGGGTTGACCATCGCCACAAAATTAGCAAAACCTTCTATTGCAGCTATCACATTATCACTATGACCCCACCTTTTCCCTTGAGGTCCGTCCTTTTCTATCTGATATAAAGTTGCCCGAAACCTCTTCAACTCTTTGCGAGAAATATTCGGAAATTCATTCACCACAACACCAGTAACTTCAAGTTGACTAGACTTGCCCCGAAGAAGTCTGGTCTTTTCTCTATTTACAGTAAACCCTTCATGACTAACAATAGACTCAGTACGTCGGAAAACATTGCAAATGTGTCGGAGACTATCTCCAGAACTAGAAAAAGTCAAGTCATCAGCATAACGAGTATAAACAAAATCAAGTTTGGCTGCCATTTCACTTAGACGTTTATCCAAGCGACGACACATAATATTAGTAATTGCTGGACTAGCAGGAGAACCTTGAGGTAAGTGGCGATCGCTCTGAGCTACATAATAAACCTGTCCGTCTAACTCTACTACTACGACATTAGGTTCAGTACAAAGAAGAGCAAAAATAGTAGCAGCAGCTTCAGAGTAACCCAATGAAAAAAATAATCCTTTGACACGCTTGTAACAAATAGAGGGAAAAAAATTTTTTAGGTCAAAATTAATAATTACATCTTTAGCCACATGAGGTTCAGCATTAGTAAGAATAGAATGTCCGGCACGGAAACCATGAACTGCTTCATGGAGGGGAACATTACAGAGAATATTATCAAGTATCCAAGTTTGAACATTTTTCAAACGTGGCATCGGAGCAGATATTTGCCTTTCTCCCCCTGTTTTCTTAGGAATTTTGAAACGGATGTAGTGGGAAACTGTAGAAGTAGGGCGGGAAAATGCCAGAAACCTAAGTTCTCCCACAGTAATATCCATAGCATTAGCTATATCTTGGGCAGTATTAAGGATAGGGAGGTTGTAAATTTCGAGACGAAAGATATTCCCTTCAACATTATTCAGTCCTCCAGATATCTCTTCCCCTAGATAAATAATGTCATTTTCTTTTTTTTCTTGCCATGCTTTAGCGCGTTCTTGTCTTTCTCTTTCCCGAAGTTCTTTAGTTTCTTGTTGTTTGCGACGTGACTCAACTAATCTTTGTTTGTAAGCTTCTTGACCCAGTTTCTTTAAGTTAAAAAGGTGGGCATTTTCTTGGCGAAGTTTTTTCAGTTGTTGTTCTAGTTCCCCACGACGCTGAATTTCATCGACAGGGTCTAGAGGCATTTCTTCACCTTCTGGCCAAAAGCCATAGCGAGTCATTTCTTCGAGGAGAAATTCTTCCCGGCCTATTTCGCGAATACGAGCATATAGTTCTTTGCGGGAGCTTGGCTGATCCGTCATTTCAGTTATCAGTATCAATTATCATTTATTGGTTAGCTTCCTGGAGGAGGAACTGGGCTTTTCATATCGCGTAGGGCAACAGTACTTCCAGTAATAGGGAGACCTAAAAATCCCAAATTTCGTTTTTTTTATTCTGTTGAAAGAGTAAAAGATTAACTTTATTTCTTTGGTAATTTTAAGTTGAAACTCAAAAGTTAAGATTTCAAAATTATTTATATCAATTAGTATTGAGTTATCAGCTTTTTTTTAAGTTAAATCTTTTTAAATAAAAATTTATTGGCTGACTTGCCCAAATAAAAAATTAAGCTCTTCAAAAAAATGAATCTAGGAAATTATCCAAATTAGTTTTTCCTTATTCAATCAAATTAACCCTACTTTTTTCAGAGCTTTTTCTGCCGCACTTTTTTCTGCTTCTTGTTTACGATTTCCTTTACCAACACCATATAATTTTCCTCTAACTCTAACTTCCGCAGTAAATATTTTAGCATGATCTAAACCTTCTCCATTATTAGATTCATATCTAGGATTTTCTCCAAATTTTGCGAGTGCCCACTGTTGAAATTTACCCTTAGTATCTACTAAATCTTTTGGTTGTGAATTATCACCATAATTAGGCAAAATTATATTATCTGCAACAGGTTCAAAAAGCCTTTTAATAAAAGGTTTAACTTTCGTTAAATTTGAGTCCAAAAAATAGGCTCCAATTATTGCTTCAAAAGTGTCACTTAGTAAAGCTGGATTTTTCCTTCCACCATCTTTTTCCGCACCTTTACCTAAGCGCATTTTTGCACCAATTCCCAATTGAACTGCGAACTTTGCTAATTGTTTTTCATCTACTAAAAGTGAACGGATCCGAGTAAGTTCTTTGGGTTTGAGATTATGCTCTTCTTTGTATCTTCTATATAGCAATTCTCCTACTAAGAAACCTAGTAAAGCATCGCCGATAAATTCTAGACTTTCGTTGTCTTCCTCATCTCCATAATTTTCGTTTAAATAGGAACGATGGGTTAGAGCTTGTTGAAGAAGTTTTTGATTTTTAAACTCAGGTATTTTATCTATCATTTGCTAATTTTCAATTTATTGATATTTATTTATATTTATCTATATTGGGTAAGTATTCAGCTATCAACTATCAGCTATCAGCTAAAAGGAAGAATGAGCCTCCAAAAAAAATTAAAAGTCCAACACGAAAAAGACGATCAGCTAAACTTAGTAATTTATTACTTTTATCCATGTTTTTTACAAGGTTATGCTGGGAAAAACTGAGAGCTGACTGCTAATAACTGAATACTTACATATGGGAATATTAGATATCTATTTTTAATAGTGTATAAATAAAAAAAACTCCCATCTCTTGATAGACAATTACCAAAAAAATATATATTGAGAGTGACAAATACAGGATATTTCAACTTTATGAATACCCTCACCCTAGCAAGATTCCCGCAATGCATAATTTTCTCTAAATACAGCCGTACATCTTATGCCCGAAATTAGCTGTAATATCACTCCAAAATTACTAATAATATTGGTATGTTTTTCGGCATAAAATTTTATCAAATTAGAACCACTCAAACTGAGCAAACATTATATTAAGTTTCCTCAGCTAAGCTAATGTCTTATCAATGGTAGATTGCCATATATTACACTTATTGCTTTCATCTCATTTGTAGTTACTTTTCTTTTAGATAAAGAATTATGATATTTTTAGTTAAGTAGAAACTTAAAAACTTATTTGCTCATATCATAGTTGGAAATAACTATCTTAAAAATTATTATTCTTTTGAACTATTTACCTAAATAAATAATTATATATTTATGCTAGAGATTACTTACAAAGATTGGATACACAAATAAACTTGATATATCTACCATGGATGAGACAGCAGCCAACTAATGACTATAGGTTCTAAAATTTTATACTTTATTAATTTGAATAATAGCAAAGATATAAAATTTTTGTCAATAGTTCTCAGATTAATTTTTTTTTGCTAACTTTTATTTTTTCTTGACATTTGACCTCTCATTAATTTATTAGTAATTTTACTGATTAAGTGAGGACCAGTCAGGAATATTTATTTCATCCTAGAATCAATAATTCTATTGAGATTAATTTGTGCTATTTGATTAAGAAATCACAATTTATTAATCAATAGCCAACTTTTTTATGAAATTTAGACAGTAATTAGTTGATTTTTGGGAAAATATCATATTTAATAATTTCTCAGAATAATTACATTTATTTTTAGGTTTCTAAATATTAAATTATATGAGTAAAACTTTAATTTTATCTGTGAATTATCACCAAATTATAAAAAGTGTAAATCCTTTCAATTATGGTAATTTTTTACATATAATATTAAAGTTACTAAATATAAAATTAGGATAATGAATATATGTCAACTATTGCAGTTATAGATTACGATATGGGTAACTTGCACTCCGTTTGTAAAGGCTTAGAAAAAGCAGGAGCAACTCCAAAAATTACAGATTCTTCAATAGAAATAGACAAGGCTGATGCAGTGATTTTACCAGGGGTAGGGTCTTTCGATCCAGCAGTACAACATTTAAGAACACGCAACTTAGAAATACCTATTAAACAAGTTATTGCTTCTGGAAAACCATTTTTAGGTATATGTTTAGGTTTACAAATATTATTTGAAAGTAGCGAAGAAGGTCAAGAACCAGGCTTAGGAATATTTGCTGGAAAAGTATGTCGGTTTAAATCTGAACCTGGCCTGACAATTCCACAAATGGGTTGGAATAAATTACAATTTACTCAACCAGAACATCTTTTGTGGAGTGAAATAGGTTCTCAACCCTGGGTATATTTTGTTCATTCTTATTATGTTGATCCTACAGACTCTCAAGTTACAGCAGCAACTGTCACCCATGGTCATCAAACTGTTACTGCAGCAGTAGGAAAAGATAATTTAATAGCAGTACAATTTCACCCAGAAAAATCTTCTACTGCCGGATTAAAAATTTTGTCAAATTTTGTTAGTAAAGTTATCCCTAAAAATTTGGCTTTAGCTAGTTAAGGCTTGCTGAAAAAGTCTGAGCAGTGAAGTTAGAACTCAGAAATAGGTGGGAACATTTCATGGAACTTACTTAGGTCTAAATGGGAATTAATTAGAAAGTAGTCAGATATATTTGCCCTTGATTTTTGGGCAATTATTCTGCTGTTGATATTAATATGTATTAGCTTTAGGTACTGAAAAAATTACACTTTATTAGACTTTTAAAAAGGTATTTGTAAATATCAGTAAATGGCTTGATATTTAATTAGCAAGCTATAGTGAAATGACTATTATTTTTAATTTAATTTTTAATTTAATTTTTAATTTGATATCCTGGTACTTCTTTTTTTTTTAAGATAAGTCTTTGAGATGAATTTTTGAGGTGAATTTTTGATATGAATTTAAGAATATATGGTAACCGTCAGTTAAAAACTTTACCAGGAATGGAAATTCGACCAACTTTGGCTAAGGTGCGAGAAGCAGTCTTTAATATCTGGCAAAATAATATAGATGGATGTCGATGGCTCGATATATGTGCTGGTGTAGGTTCTATGGGAGCAGAAGCTTTATGTAGAGGAGCATCCATAGCGATCGCTATGGAACAATATAGCCCTGCTTGTACTTTAATTCGCCAAAATTGGCAACTGGTGGCTAGTTCATCCCAGGAATTTCAGGTTTTGCGGGGAGATGTTTTAAAACGGTTAAAAGTTTTAGTGGGCCAGAAGTTTGATTTGATTTATTTTGATCCCCCCTATACTAGTAATTTATATCAACCAGTATTGGAGGCGATCGCTCAATATCAACTTCTAGGGCTAACCAGCGAGCTAGCAGTAGAACATTGTCCCAAAATATGGCCAGTTAAATCTATTCCCAATTTAGAAATTTGTCGGCAGAAAGTCTATGGCAATACAGCTTTGACTTTCTTTCGTCTTTTTCAGAACTGAGCATAGATAAATTTATGGAAAAACTTAACTTTCTTTCCATCTCTACGTCTTGAATATGTATACTATCACTGAGGGATAAAAGTGATGGTTTTTACATGTATTGTCTTGGTCTTTGAGGACAAAACCCATATTACACTGGTTGATAATTTGGAGTATGTTGCTTACTCACTCCCAGCACTGTAACAAGAATGGTTTCCTTTCTTTTATGTCCCTTAACTTAGAAATAGTCATATATAAGTAATAGCTTTTAGTTTTTCCTTTTTAAACAAGTTATAATTGTGATTTCAATACCTCAATATAGAGCTTTTGTCAAGGGCTAACTAAATTTTTTAAGGTAAGCTTTTTAAAGCTACATAATGACATATTAGTAACTTTAAAAAGTTTTGTATTTTTGGTTTTGGTTAACTATTGCTCCTTAATATTTAACCATTTAATTGGTTACCTCGCTTGTATTGTTGGTAAGCTGCAAAAAATAGTCCTGACAATGTTACGAGGATTAGACCTAGTACTACTCCAGAAAGTAATGGTTCTACCACGAAGCTAACTCCTTTGATGAAATTTTTGTTTGTTATTGATCAATAATATAGTGGATTAAAGTTAAACTAACGATCAATTTGATCAAAACCTGTACTTTGTCTTGAGATGGTGAGTCTAGTTCTTTTTTTCAGGTAAACATTATTGTTGTGACAATATTTCTCTTGGGGGAGGCAGGTTCTAACCTCTACATTTTGGGCATTAAACAATTCAAGAAAATTCAACAAAGACAGAGGTGAGGAAAAATAGTTTGCTAGGATAAAAACTTTAGATAACCGGGGAAAGAGAACTTGGCACTACAGTATGAGCAGAGAACATTAGAGTTTTGATTCTAGCTCGGCATCAACTTGTACTAATCTCTCATAAAGTTAGCACTTGAGAAAACTAACTGTCTTTTTCTTCCTTAAACATAAAAATATAAAGCTATTTTAGAAGAATATTGTTATAGACTTAGGACTTTCAAAAAATATTTAACTTTCAATCAAAGTATTACCACTGAAAATATTACATCTGTTAAGATGTACAAATCAATATTAAACTTTAAATTTTTCTGTAAATAATTTTTGAGCTCTAAAAGATTTTGGATAACCAACTTGCTGAAATCAAAAAAGAAGTCCCGCTGCAGTGGATCAGCTTAGTTGGTTCTGCTGTTCTTCTAGTAATCTTATTTATATTTCTAGGAGTTGAGCCATCTCAAGTGTCTGATCCTTATAGCAAAGATGTATTGTCTCTTGAGGCAGACCCCATAAAAGGTGAAGATATTTTTCAGATCAATTGTGCAGGTTGTCACAAATCATCTATGGATAGTCAGGTTGGACCAAGGTTAGAGGGAGTATCCCAACATAAGTCGGACTTGGCAATTATTAAACAAGTAGTTAGTGGCCAAACACCACCTATGCCGCAATTTCAACCTAGTGAGCAAGAAATGGCCGATTTATTAAGCTATTTAAAAAAAATATAATTAAAAATGAAATAGGGGTTGCCAAAATAGCTCTACTTTTGCTATATTAAAAAACGTTGCCGGTGTAGCTCAGTTGGTAGAGCACTCGACTTGTAATCGAACGGTCAGGAGTTCGAGTCTCCTCACCGGCTCTTTTTTAATTGGTTCGCCCTATATAATTCTGATTAATTAATTAAGTTATTGCTGAGGCTAGTTATAATATAGTTACTTAAAGAATGTAATTGATTGGGCAAAATCAAGTCAAAAATTATGAATTGGTAAATGGGAAAATTGTGCAGAGTCTCATGTATCTTGTGGGATAATTCTGTAATAAATTGTCTCGTCTGGGTGATATAGAAATGCTAAATTAACTATATATTATCCAGGATTAATATGCTGATTAAAACAGATGAATTAAATAATTTAATAGATAGCTATTGGCAAGTCGTAGGATATCAAAAACAGATTAAGGAACTTTACCAATTCTTAGATGCACAATTTAAGGCGCGGGAATATGGAGTAAAATTAGAACCCATTCGTAATGGACTTTTTGCGATTTCCCAAGATTATGATATTTATGAGAAAAAGGTTTATCCTATATATCTTTGGGTTCCACAATGGTATGGTCGTTTTTATGTAAATTCCCAGAAGATCCCCGCAGATACGGCTATAGAAGATTGTCCCATAGAACGATTAGATTATATAGCGTTTGTTTGGAATTGGATAGGATGCAATGATCCTCATGTCCCAGATACAAAAGAGCCTGAATGTTGGTTAGCTGTTACGAAGCCAGAAGTAGAAAACCCTTCGGAGAGGTTGGAGGATGTAGCTGAAAATATTTGGAATCACTTTCGGTTACAATTAATGGATGAGGAAACTGAGGATGGCTGGTTAAAAGGTCATTTCGATCCCCACAAAGAGGACTGTAATTTAAAAGGTTGGTGGTTACTAAGGCGTCTACCACTCTCTCAGGTAGTTAGTTGTTATCAGGTACAACAGTTAGTGGTAAAAGCAATTTGTGAAAAATATAATGAGTTAAGTAATTCTCAGTCTTGACTTAATTAAAGAATAATGATAAAATATGTAAATAATTCTACTATGAGATAGGATATAAATAACTACTGGATAAGACCCTATCTGTAGGAGGTAAATATTAGAGTTGCTTTTCTGGGTAAGTCTTGAGTAAGCTTAAGCTAAATAATAAACAAACAGAAAATCCTGATGACTCAAGACTGGGACTATAGCAGGTTATAATAAGCTGATCTTTTTTAATAACCGTAAAACTGGTTTAATAATTGCTTTTTGTTCCCTGATAATTTTAGTCGAGCTTTTTTTTCTTCAAAATTTGCCAGTAAATATGAAAAAACGTCAGTTGGGAAATACGGATATCAAAATTAGTGAGGTTGGCTTGGGTACTTGGCAAATGTCAGGGGATGTGTGGGGGAAAAAAACGGAGGCTGAATATTGTCGGGGGATCGAGGTGGCAATAGAGGCGGGTATTGATTATTTTGATACGGCTTTAGAATACGGAAATGGCTATTGTGAACAGGTTGTGGGAAAGGTATTACAGAGATATCCATCTGTGGTTATTTCTAGTAAAATACCTCCTCAATGTGATGAATGGTCACCAAAACCTCAAGATAATATTGATGATTATTTTTCCCCTGCTTGGATAAATAAATGTTGCGAGACCACACTTAGAAATTTACGGCGAGAATGCATTGATATTTTATTTCTGCATACTTGGAATGTGGCTTGGGGCGATCGCACGGAATGGTATGAGGCGATGGTCAAGCTAAAAGAACAGGGAAAAATTAGAGCTATCGGGGTATCAGTGGGGGACCGGCGTGCTTCTGAAGCGAATAGTCATATCGAAGCAGGACGGATAGATGTGGTAATGGCTGTTTATAATGTTTTGGAACAGGAGCCAGAATATACTCTCTTGCCGATGGCTAAAAAACATCAGGTGGGGATAATAGCACGCTGTCCGTTTAGTTCTGGTGCATTGGTGAGTAATTGGACATCTTCTCATAAGTTTCCTGAAGGAGACTGGCGGGGCTTATGGACTTCTCATGATTGGGTGGCTAAACAAATGGAAATGGTGGATCATATTAAACCGATCGTCAAAAATACTAACTTACCAATGTGGACTATAGGCTTAAAATATATTTTGAACAATAAAACGGTGACTTCGGTTATTCCAGGTTCATCTAGCCCTGAACATATTCGCGATAATGCTTCTGTGACTATGTTGCCTGATCTTTCTGAAGAGGTATTGGGACATTTACAAGAACTTTGGTTAGATGGTAAGGTGCATGGAACTTACAATGGTGGGGCTTAATAAAGATTCCTGTTTATGCTTAGAAAACTTCGATAAAACAATTGTAGTAGTTGAATATTAGGCACAGATAGTTCAGTGTTAAAACTTGGTCAGGGATAATTTCTGGCTTTTAATTTGTGCATATTTTTATGACTATTATTTAAGCAGATTAAAATATATTCTGATGAAACAAAAATGTACTGATAAAGCAATAGCTAACAAAATTAAAAAATGGCTTCAAGTAGTATCTCAACTTAATAATGGAGATTTTATTTTTGCTATACCTACTACTCGTTTAACAAGTCTTAAAAGTCTAATTCAAGATAAAACAGCAGCAGAATTATTTGCTTTTCATCTTGCTAAAAAATTACAGCAGGAGATGAATGAAGTTAAACGTTATAAAGAATTTACTCAAGAAGAATGGTCAATTCGCCTTAATTTGATTTCTGATACTGTTGCTCAAATGGAGGATTATTTAGCAGATCCTACTGCTGAAAAAAAGCACTCTTTCTGGGAGTTGTTGAGAAGAATTGATGGTTTACAAAGTAATCATTATGGTAGGGTTAATTGGAGTACTGTAAGTTTTTTTCGTAGTGGTTATTTACTTAAGTTAGATTATGCTTTGCGCTGTTTTGTTGAACAAGATTTTTCTAGCTGGGCTTATAAGTTGGCTATGGTATATGTTGTACGTTATGAGCCAAGTTATGGTAGTGGGTTAATTCCTGCTTCTGTTCCTATGTTATTAGAGGTGTCTGAGTTTTGGTGTAATTATTATTTTGATTGTTCTTTAATTGAGAAGTTTCCTCAAGATTTGAAAATAAGCTGTTTAAAATGAATAATTAGTTTTTTCCGAATTTAGGGAGGTTAAATGGAACATCTATAAAGAGGTCTACTATGCAGGAGTTTTTCTGTATGGGAGGCCTCTTTACGGGGTTAAGTTGGGATTTATTAAGTAATAAGCTGTTATAATTATATCATTGATTTTAAAAAATGTCAAGCCCTCAAGGGGGGAAGTTTTAGGAAAAAGAAATTATGGCTAAAGGCCAAAAGGGGAAAGGAGAAAAGGGTTAGAGGGTTATCAGGCGATCGCAGATAAGGCAAAAACGAGGACTCAGAAGTTTTTTTCAGAATTTAGAATGAACAGTTTAGAATAAAGAGTTAGCTTTGAGGCCAATACTCAGCTATTTTGTTGAGAGTTTAGAGTTTGAAATGAATAATTAGTTTTTTCGGAATGTAGGGAGGTTACATGTAGGGACTTTGCATGTAGGGCGTCCTTACTGTGGTTTTCTGTTGAGGAAAATTTCTGTATAGCAGACTCCTTTGTTCTATTAAGTTGGAATATAGCACGCAACATATTACAACAATACTACATAAGCTCAAAAATTTCGACTAGCCTTTGGCGAGACTAAATAGGGCAAGAGGGCAAGAGGGCAAAGGGCTATTCAAAAGTCCTGGGGGGGGACACTCACAAGACGAAAACCAAAAATGATGTTGTTCGCCTCGACGGAGAAATAGCTGTTGCGGTCCCCAGAGCGACACCACCAAGGATAGCCGTACCAGGAGCCGCTACGAAGGATTTTTCTACTTTTAGTATCACTATGTGTATTACTATTAATCCAAGCACTTCCATCTGTAGGAGCTCCTACATAGTTATCATGCCTGTCGTCAGCACACCATTCATGAACGTTTCCATGCATATCATATAAACCAAAAGCATTTGGTGGA
>ENA-UENX01000045-UENX01000045.1-marine-metagenome-genome-assembly--contig:-NODE-45-length-59196-cov-3.397444_pt1 | contig 59196 bp, 48 predicted proteins | sample MGYA00237875_ERZ529327 | MGnify/ENA primary metagenome ERZ529327 (study PRJEB26372, sample SAMN05368347) | marine metagenome | biome: cultured habitat; feature: ocean water; material: water; isolation... | reverse complement strand
GGCCCAGGATTAAGCACCGTACGTTTAGGACAAAAGTGGGGCTCAGAGCAAGTAGCGATTAATCCCCAAACCGTACAGGTGACTAGAGCGTCTTCTGGAGATATGGCAATCTCTGGGTTTCCATCTGAAGTAACGACCATGCAGCCCAGTCTTGCGGTAAATTATATCATTGCCTTGCAAGGTGTCTTCCCATCTCGAAACTAACCCACCAAAAACTTATCCATGAAAAAGCAAAGATATTTTATGCTGCTGCTGCTGTCGATTGCTTGTTTTCGAGCGGTCATGGCTCAGCAGGTTGAATTTGATGAAAACAAGTTCTACAGACTGACCAATATTTGGACCGGGGAAGACTATTCCCTCGATGTTAACTTAGAAAATATGGTCATCAGTATGGCACCGACTGGGGCTTCTGAAGGGCAACTTTGGAAGATCATGCCACAAGGAGGCGGTGCCATCAAGTTGGCTTGCAAATCACAAGGCCCAGGCAAGGTGATAGACGTAATCAACGATGGTACGAACAATACAATGAGGTTAACAGATAATGCGGGTTACAGCGGACAATACTGGATGATCGTTCCCTCTGGGGAAGGCTTATACCGATTCGCCAACGGGTGGCAAACAGAGAAGGCACTGGACGGGAATATTGATCCGGAAAATCCTGTTGCTTTTTTAAATCCCGTAGGAAATATTGCAAGCCAGTTTTGGAGGATAACGGAGGCCGATGTACCGAGCACACCCATAGCACCAGGCCCAAAGCTGGAAGTCGGCATGAAAGCTGATGGAGGCATCGTTTTTTATGTGGATGAAACAGGGCAACGAGGATTGATTTGTGCAGAAGAGGATTTCGGTGAAGATATGGGCTTCCAACAGGCGATGCAAGCTTGCGAAAACTATTCATCCGGAGGAAAAAATGATTGGCGCTTGCCTACTTTAAACGAACTGGAGGTAATGTATGTAAATCTTAGGAAGTCAGGTAAAACGCATTTCCAGAATCAGTGGTATTGGAGCTCTGAAAAACTAGATGAACACAATATGTGGTCATTAGACTTGCTTCACGGAGAGCGTTTTCCTCATTGGGAGGAGGACCCTAGCCATGTGCGAGCGGTGAGAACTTTTCCAGCCGGAGCCACGGTCAGTATTCCTGGTAAATAAGCAATAACATTTAGCTTTTGATGATAAACAGATCAGCGGTAAACCCAAAAGGCTTACCGCTGTTTTTCTTTGAACCACTGAACCTGTTAAAGAAAAGAGGATTGGAAGATAATTGCGCTTACCCTGGCAAGTAAGTTTGATTTTCCACTGCCTGTGCTTTCAATGGGGTCATATTATGGGACGCTGTGTCTAGTCTTTCTTTGGTAGTACCGAAAGTGAAATTTTGGAGGCTTGACTTACGGAATGAAAAATCGTGTTATTCGCCTTGATCATTCTTCGATGTTTTCCTAAAGGCTCTCCAGTATTAGGATTAACATCCCATCTTGGAAAATTGCTACTGGAAATGTCTAGCCTGATCCGATGCCCTTTTTTAAAGACATTGGCAGTGGGGAATAAATCTATCTTCAGCCGGTAAACTTCTCCTGGTTTGATCAGATCCCGGGTATGTCGACCATTGCGATAACTCATACGCACAACCCCATCCGTTAAGTTCAAATCAAATCCTTCCGGAAAATCCACGGAAGGAGGATAGACATCCAACAGCTTGACTGTAAAATCTGTATCTACAGCATCTGAAGCCACGAAAAGCTCCACCTCTATTGGGCCGGCAATACAGATGTCTTCTTCTAAGGGAGGTGTTTGAAAGACGACTATATCCGGACGGGCCTTGAGCGGTAGATAAGGAGGACTACTGCCGACAAAGTCTGGGCGTTCTCGTTGATTAAAAGCGCCATCCTTTACACGAGCAGAAACATTGCCACCCAAGGTGGGGACGGGATGCTCCGGATCATAGGTGAAAGTAGTGCTGGCTCCCCCTTTTGTTGGTGCGCTTTTCTGTAAGCCACCTTCGTCATTCAGATAAAAAGTTTGAGTTTGTAATTCGGAAGGGGGCCAGGCATCGAAGCCTCGCCAATAGCCTCCATGATTGAGTCGACCTTCACGGTTTTTGCTACCATCTCCGGTGCCCATGATAAACAATTGGACCGGTTCGGCTTTGATACGTTCTTGTGCTATTCCTTTTAGCAGGTAATCGAACCATAAACCTTGGTATTCTACCCGGAAATCGGCAATACTAGCCGCCTCCCCAAAGTCGACGTCTCCGGCATAGGTTCTACCATTTCCACTATGCGTCCATGGGCCAATGATTAGCCACTTGGGGCTAGTTTGCAGACTATCCAGAACTACAAAGTTTCTTATGGTGCCGCGCAGAAAGATATCATACCATCCACCAACGTGAACCATCGGGACATCTGCTGTTTGCTCGTAATATTCCTCCCAATTTATGCCGCTGGCCTTCCAGAACTCATCATAATCTGCATGAGTAAGCTCTTCCAGGATGTAATCTTCGAAGTTGGGTGCAATGGAAAGGGGGTTCAGGCCTTTGCGGAACGGCCAAGCCGTATACCAATCGGTTACTTTTTCTTTTTCAAAGTGTTTCTGTACGACGGGATCTTTGATTTCCGCTGGAATCTGCCGGAAGGCCCAGGTCAATTCTCTCCCTAACTCAAAGGCACCGCCTTGTCGAACGGCATGATCCCAGGCATTGGTCATTCCTCCCATGTTCAGAATCATAGCTGCCAGACCCTTTGGGTTGAGCTTGGAGGCATCCGCTTGAGTATGGGCGCCATAGGAGGTCCCCCACATGCCTACTTTACCATTGGAAAAATCCTGCTGAGCCAGCCATTCAACCGTGGTAGCACCGTCTCCGGCTTCCTTAGGACTGTATTTGCTGAATATACCTTCCGAATCATATCTTCCTCTGAGATCTTGTACGGCGACGATGTAGCCCCTCGAAGCTAAATGAGTAATCACCGCCTTGAAACGATCGCTGGTTTTGCCGTATGGAGTCCGTTGAAGAACTATGGGTAAGGGTGTCCGCCCAGCTCCCATCCGGTAAATATCGGTAGCCAGACCGATACCATCTTTCGCTGGAATCATCACATTGCGTTTGACCTGCAGTCCATCCACCCCTGGGACAGGCTCGAAGAATGCTTGGGATTGGGCAAAAAGGGTAAATGTGTATAGTATGAATAGAAAGGGAAGGAATGTGTGCTTCATGATTGGTTTTGTTCTAAACGAATCTAAGCAAATTTTGGAGCTTGTTGGTCGGAATAAATTCCTATACCGTATCAAAAAGGAGATTATTAATGGAATTTCGTGTTTCCCATCCTATAACTCATACCGCGACTCCATGAAAAAGACTCCCTCACTTTTGTTGGCCATCATTTTAGACTTTGTGCTGATTTGGCTGTGGGTGCACGATATGGATCCAGACCCAAGCGTAGGTATCGGACTGATTATACTGGTGCCATTCGTCTTCTTGATCAATGCAATAGTGGCCTGTATTTTTCATGTGTTCAAATGGAAAGAATATGCCCAATTATTCTGGCTCAACAGTCTTATTGCTACAGTGATGATGTTCTTCTTGTTTCAAGATGGCATCCGGCGAAATGTGGATCGAAGTTGGGAATCGTGGGTGTTTTACGAGAAGGGGCAGAAATACATCCTAGATCGCTCTAAACGAGATTCTACCTTTTACATTTCTCTTCGTTCAAGCCCTAATTCTTCCCAGGGATATATGTCTGGAACCTACAACCGAAAAGGTTCCGGATGGAGATTAAAGTCAGAAGATCATGAAATGATGATTCAAGAAGATCGACTGATCAATTTCAAAAATGATCGGGATACGATTCCGCTGGTTCCGCGATAAGGTAAATATTTCGTGACCTATTCGTTAACTCACTCCACCCCAACACATATATTTGATATTCACGTAGTCATCTATCCCGTACTTGGAGCCCTCACGACCAAAACCGCTTTCCTTAATACCTCCGAAAGGAGCTACGGTAGTGGAGATCATTCCGGTGTTGATCCCGACCATGCCATATTCCAGGGCTTCAGCCACGCGCCAGATTCGGGCATAGTCTCGTCCGTAGAAATAAGAGGCGAGTCCATAGGAGGTATCATTGGCCAGGGCAATGACTTCTTCCTCGGAGCTGAATTTGAAGACAGGGGCTACGGGGCCGAATATCTCTTCTCTGTATACCATCATCTCCGAACTTGGGTTGGTAATCAACGTAGGCTCGAAAATCAGGTCGTGATCCTTAGATCGTTGACCGCCAGTAACCACCTCGGCTCCCTTGTCTGTAGCATCTTGTACGACTGCTTCGACAAAGGAAAGGGCTTTGGCCTCAATCAAGGGGCCAACGTTGGTGCCAGGCTCCATGCCATTACCCACTTTGATATCAGGGATGGCCTTAGCCAATTTGGCCACGAATTCATCGTAAATCTTCTCATGCGCAAATATGCGGTTGCTACAAACACAGGTTTGTCCTGCATTCCTAAATTTAGAAGCCATCGCTCCTTCGACTGCAGCATCTATGTCTGCATCTTCGAAGACGATAAAGGGAGCATTTCCCCCTAATTCCATCGATACTTTCTTGACCGAATCTGCCGCTTGCCGAAGTAAGATCTTACCGACGCGAGTAGAACCGGTGAAGGATATCTTTTTGACTTTAGGATTAGCGGTCAATTCCTGGCCGATAGCGGGAGCATCGGTAGTGGTTAAGATATTGATCACTCCAGCCGGGAAGCCCGCCTGCTCGGCTAGTTCCGCCAGTGCCAAGGCGCTGAAAGGCGTTAATTCAGAGGGTTTGATGACGACGGTGCAGCCCGCGGCTAAAGCTGGGGCGATTTTGCGCGTGATCATGGCATTGGGGAAGTTCCACGGCGTGATCGCGCCCACCACGCCGATTGGCTGCTTGATGACTGTGATCCTTTTGTCGGCACCATGGCCAGGAATTACATCGCCATATACTCTTTTGGCTTCCTCAGCGAACCATTCTACAAAACTGGCTCCGTAACGAATCTCTCCTTTGGCTTCAGCTAATGGTTTCCCTTGTTCTAGGGTAAGTATCTTAGCAAGGTCATCTACGTTTTCGAGCTGTAGTTGGTACCACTTTCTAAGAATCTGGCTACGTTGGGCGGCCGTAAGGGCTCTCCATTCTAGGAAGGCCGAGGAAGCTGCTTCGATAGCTGCCACGCAATCTTCAACGCCTAGATCAGGAACACTGCCCAGCAGGTTTTGGTCAAAGGGGTTGCGAACTTCAATACGTCTGTCAGATTGAGAGTCGGCCCATTGGCCATTTATATATGCTTGGGTCTTAAATAGTTGAGGGTTGCTGAGTTGGATCATATTCGTTTTTTAAAGCAAAATGGACGAAGGATGCTATTCGTAACAGTTGGAAGTTAATGCACATTTTCTCCGGCCTAAAATTATTATTTTTCCCATACTTTTTGCGGCCTTTTCCGACAAGTTGAAGCGTGGTGTTTACCTGAAGCAGGAGAGAGGTTGGTTGGGATTGTGCAATACATTATCAAGTTTGTACTATAAATGCGTAATCAGCAGCTTGAGCCATCCAGGGCTTCAAGTTTTTACGTAAATTGGTCACCTGAATTTGTGGTAGTAGAATATCGAAGTCCGTGTCGAATTCTCAGCTAGCATACTTTCAGCTATAGACTGCCTGCCAACTATTTCCACTAGATTGAGTCACCTTCTAATTGCGATTTTGGAATGACATTCAAACCATATTTATCGATTTTGATGATTCTAGTCATCATCTTGGTAGCCAGTCGATGTACCAGTGAAGACAGCTCGGGAAGTCAAGCAAAAGCTGCTGTCCAAAAAGAGCCCTTAAGCATTCATTCAGCTTTACCAAGAAAAGTGAAGAGTCCGAAGGACAATCCCACTACGGAAGGAAAGGTAGAGTTGGGAAGATTACTTTTTTATGATCCTATTTTGTCTGGGGACAAAGATATTGCCTGTGCTACTTGCCACCATCCAGAAAATGGCTATGCCGAATTCCGAGACCTCTCCATTGGTACCAATGGCCAAGGCTTTGGTATAAAGCGGGTATTTAAGGAGCCCAATGTTATACCCTTGGTCAAGCGAAACGCGCACACGATTTTGAATACGGCTTTCAATGGCATGGATACTGGGAATCGATACGATCCAACAGAAGCACCCATGTTTTGGGACAATAGAGTAGTCTCTTTAGAAAAACAGGCACTAGAACCGCTCCTAGCCTTTGAAGAGATGCGCGGCCCAAACTATGGAAAAGAAGATATCTTGGATGAAGTTGTTGATCGCTTAGAAGGAATTCCAGAATATGTAGAAAAGTTTCAGCAAAACTTCCCCGGTCCCAATCCTATCCAGCCAGAAAATGTGGCTAAAGCCATTGCTGCTTTTGAAAGAACCTTGATCACCACCGATACCCGCTTTGATCAATATATGAGAGGGGATGAAAAAGCCATTTCCTTATCAGAACGAGACGGCTTCTTGATGTTCAACAAAGTAGGATGCGGAAAATGTCATAATGGACCTATGTTTTCCGACTACCAGGCCCATGTGGTAGGAGTACCGACAAACAAGAAACTGACGGAATTGGATAAAGGGATTAATGAGGAATTTGCTTTCCGTACGCCAAGTTTGCGCAACCTTCGATTTTCTGCTCCCTACATGCACAATGGACGCTTCAATTCCCTACAAGAGGTGTTGGAGTTTTATGAAGATATTTCGGGAGGGAAGAACCGACACAAGGCCTTGGGGCAAGAGGACATTGATCCATTGATTAAACAACTCGACCTCAGTGTTAGGGAGATGTTACCGATAATTTCTTTCCTGAATACCTTAAACGAAACGAACTTTGACAAGGAGATTCCGGAGCAAGTCCCTAGCGGGCTTCCGGTGGGAGGCAATATTGAATAGGTATTTTTATCGACCTTTTTCTTTACCTTTCGGTTATCGGCCTTAATGAGAGGAAAATGAGTTACGAAAAAAAGCGATCGATATATTCGAATCAATATCCTGCCATTGATGACTTAGCACGTAAAGCCAAAAGGAGAATTCCCTATGTGGCTTGGGAATACTTGGAGTCCGGCACGGGTGATGAGGATTTGATTCATAAAAATAAAAAGGCGCTACAGCAAGTCACCTTCACACCTCGCTTCTGCCAAGGCACCTTAGAGCCAAGCATTGAAACGGAATTCTTGGGAAGGCGATATGCAGCCCCTTTTGGCATAGCTCCAGTAGGACTTACCGGCCTCATGTGGCCAAAGATCGAGCAATACCTGGCTGAATCTGCGGCTCGTTGTCAAATACCCTACACGCTCAGTACCGTAGCCACGGACACTCCGGAAGCTGTCGGGCCCAAAGTAGGGGAGATGGGCTGGTTTCAGTTATATCCTCCAAGGGAAAAGGAGTTTCGGCAATCACTGCTTCAACGAGCAAAAGATAGCGGCTTCCATACCCTGGTTGTAACGGCGGATGTACCCATGCCCAGTCGTCGCGAGCGCACTAAAAGAGCAGGCCTCCGCATGCCCCCGTCCATCACTCCTAGCATGATCTGGCAGGGCATCACTCATCCCGCCTGGTCCTGGGCCACCCTTCGCAATGGCTTACCCCGGCTAAAGACGGTAGAAAAATATGCTACGCATACTAATATGAAATTCATCAGTAGCATGGTGGGAAATCGATTGGGAGGAACCTTATCTTGGGAGTATTGCCGGATTCTCAAGGAAGAATGGGATGGACCTGTAATTCTGAAAGGTATCCTCCATCCGGAAGATGCTTCTAAGGCGGTGGAAATCGGCTTAGATGGCATTGTGGTGTCCAACCATGGCGCTCGGCAATTTAATGGGGCGATCCCGGCAATTGAAGCATTGCCCGCCATCGTAGAAGCAGTAGGTGGTAAGGCGAGTATCTTATTTGACAGCGGGGTACGTTCGGGCCTCGATGTTATGCGCGCTTTATACCTTGGAGCCGACTTTGTGCTGCTAGGTCGAGCCTTTATCTATGGGGTGGCCGCACTAGGGAAATACGGTGGTGATCATGTCGTAGAAATCTTAACGGATGATTTAAAAAACAATATGGTACAATTAGGAGTAGAAACGCTCCAGGAACTACAAATGTCTAGATGATGGCTACAGCAAACAACAATGAGATTGGCGGATGGAAAAAACGACTGAAGGCTTTGGGCCCTGGACTACTATTCGCCAGTGCGGCCATCGGAACTTCGCATCTAGTCCTGTCTACTAGAGCTGGGGCACATCATGGTATGATCTTTTTCTGGATTATACTGCTTGCGCTTATCCTCAAGTACCCTTTCTACGAATTTGGTCCACGCTATGCTAATGCGACGGGATTTAGCCTGTTAAAAGGATATAAAGCTCAAGGGAACTGGGCCGTATATTTGTTCCTAGTAGTCATTTTTATCAATATGTTCGCGGTGACTGGGGCGGTAGGTGCGGTGACGGCGGGGCTACTCGCCACCCTCTTTGGGGTAGCGATCATGCCGGTGCCTCTATTGGCGGGTTTAGTCATTTTTCTGACGGTGATTCTGCTACTGCTTGGAGGGTATTCTACTTTGGATAAATTTATTAAACTGCTTTCGATTGTTCTATTACTTACGGTCTTGACGGCTTTTATTGCCGTTTTGGTAAAAGGCCCCCTGGAACCCGTGGCTGGGTTTGAAGTACCGACGCTCTTGGAAGGGGCAGGATTGACCTTACTCATCAGTCTATTGGGCTGGATGCCCGCGGGCTTTGAGGCCTCGACGATGAATAGTATTTGGGTGGTGGAAAAATCACATGTGGAAGGATATAAGGCTTCCCTAGAGGAAAACCTCTTTGATTTCAACTTAGGCTATGTATTCGCCACGCTATTGGCCTTGATGTTTATGACGATTGGGGCCTATACCGTTTATGGCAGTGGTGAACTGCTAGAGGGTAATGCCACCCAGTTCTCAAATAAATTGCTAGGGGTGTTCACTGCCAACCTAGGACAATGGGCTTATCCGATCTTGGCCGTTGCCGCTTTTGGAACGATCTATGGCACCCTCATCACTATTATGGATGCTTTTCCAAGAAGCTTTGTAAGTGGACTTCGAGTACTGAAATTTGAGCAGAGTGAAAAGAACGAGGAGCAGCAGCAATTCTTGGATCGTTATTACAAAATCGTGTTGATAGTCGTTGGGATTGGAGGTTTTTTGCTGTTCTACTTATCGGCAGCTAGTATGATCAAAATCTTGGAATGGGCCACGGTAACTTCTTTTATTACTGCTCCTATCATCGGTTTTTTGAACCTCCGAGCAATACAAGGTACGGATATTCCAGACTCACATCGTCCACCTGCTTGGATGATCATCTTGGCCTATATTGGATTGATAGCGATGGTTGGGTTTGCGGCTTACTACATATTGAGCCTGATGTAGCAGACTTGAACCTTCTTAAATATTGAGAGTTTAGAAACTATACCCAAAATCCTGATTCATGTCTGACACCCCCGTTTGGAAACTCAAGTTCTACGGTGTGAGGGGTTCCATCCCCGTCTGTGAATCTTCTGCGACAGAATTCGGAGGCAATACCACCTGCTTTTACTTGGATCTGCTCATCAAACCACCTGAGGAGAAGGCGATCGTCATTTTTGATGCAGGTACCGGTATCCGACAGTTAGGTAAAGACATTGTATCCGGACTTGTTCCTCGCACGGAGTACATTCTGCTTCACTTTAGCCATTTTCACTGGGACCACATTCAAGGCTTTCCCTTTTTCGCCCCAGCCTATTCCCCCGATCAGAAGATTGCTCTATTTTCTCCGCATTTCCATGCGGAGGATTGGGATAAATTGAAGGGGATTTTTGCACAACAAATGCAGCGCGAGTATTTCCCCGTACAGTTGGATCGGATGGGGGCTAATATGCGTTTCTACTCCAGTGAAGAATTTCAGGAAAGACTCAGCTTAGACCAGCACGTGAAGTTCAGCTACCACCTACACAATCACCCTGGTGGGGCCTATAGCTATCGCATAGATGGCTACGGAAAATCACTTGTTATTTGCACGGATATAGAACATGGTGAAAAGATAGATCCGAAGGTCGTGGAATTTTGTAGAGATGCGGATGTACTGGTTCATGACGGCCAATTTAGTGACGAACAACTGTTGGAGCGCAGGGGTTGGGGGCATAGTAGTTTTAGCCAAGCTATTGAAGTAGCCAAACAAGCCAATGTCAAAAAGCTATACATCACTCACCACGACCCAGACCATCATGACGATTACCTACGTGCGGTGGAAAAGGATTGTCAAGCCCTTTTCCCAAACTGCTTTTTTGCAAAGGAGGGAACTGAGGTGCTAATTTGAAACAAAGTAAATAAGTCCTAAAAATCAACAGGATTGAAATGGCATTGGTAATACTAAGGTGAAGGTTACTTCACGAAATACATATCTAAATCTCCTTTCCCTTTCGCACTAATCTTACCTCGATAGTCACAGTCGAATTGATGGTTGATTAATTCATAGGTGCTAGCGGAGACATTAATTCTACCTTTTTCGCTAGCAGTTTCAAGGCGACTGGCTGTATTGACCGTATCCCCGAAAATGTTGTACGCGAATTTTTTTGTGCCGACTACGCCCGCGGTTATCGGGCCAGAGTGTATTCCGATTCGAACTTGCCACTGGATAACACTGGAGCGATTTCTTTCCTCGAGAAATGCAATTATTCTTTTAGCTGCAGAAACACATCTCACGGCATGATCTGGAAGTTCCTCCGGCAGTCCACCTACTGCGAGATATCCATCACCTATGGTTTGAATTTTTTCTACGCCTTCTTCCTCCATGATGGCATCGAAGCCCTTAAAACAGTCATTTAGCTCTGCAATGATCTCTTCGGGCGTGCTTTGGGCAGAGATACGGGTGAAATTGACAAAATCAGAAAAGAAGATGCTCACACTTTCATATTTACGTGGGATAGTCCTTCCGTTTTCCTTTAGTTCTTGGGCGATGCTATAGGGCAAGATATTGAGGAGGAGATTTTCTGATTTTTGTTGCTCTTCTTCAATTTCCAGCTTCTGTTGTCCTAGCTTCTTATTGGTTCTTCTGGAGTAAACCAGCCCCGCCAAGATCATGAGGGAGATTAGGAATAGAAGAAGCCCAATCCGTTGGGCAGCAAGTGTACTCTTCTGTTGAAGTTCCTGTTCTTTTTCCAGTAAAGTAACACGCTGTTCTTCCTGAACCAGAAGCGCTTCCTTTTTTTCTAATTCAGATTGGGCCAGTGCTTCGGCCTGAGCCAGTTCATCCAATTGACGTTCTTGCTCCTGGATTTCCAACCGACCTTGTGCCAGTAATAGAGCTTGTTTAGTGCGTTGGGTCTCCAATGCCTGGTTCTGGAGTTTTGCCTCTTGGATCTCTTCCGATTGTCTGAGTATCTCAAGGTCATTTTCTCTTTGCTGCGCAGCTAAATTCAGGTTGGAAATTTCGAGCTTCTGGCGTTCCTTTTCCAATTCAAGTTGATCAATGGTTAATTCCTGAATTTCCCCTCTGATTAAAAGCAACTTGACCTGCTTTTCGGTTTCCCCTAATTGTATGGTCTTTTGGTATAAACGATCCTGCTCTAAGCGAGCATTGAGCAGCATAGAATCTTGCAAGGCTTTATGAATTTTGAAGGCCTTATTTGCCTCTTCATATTCGAAAAGCCTTGAATGGATTTCCGCGAACGTTTCATATACTTCGGACCTAAGTTGAGGGTTTTGACTTTGATTGGCTGAATGAATGGCACTTCTATTAAATTTTTGTGCATTGAAGTAATCATTCCGCTGGAGGTAGATGTTTGCGATTATATTATTGATATTCCCTTGACCGAGATTGTCCGTCTTAGCCGTTATGGACAAGGCTTTGAGTAGGTATTGTAGGGCCAGATTTGTATTGCCATTGTTGAAATACGATACCCCTAGGTTGGTATATAGTACAGCTAAACGATTGTTGTCTCCTGCAAAGTAATTTTCAGCTCGTTCAAACCACTGGATCGCTTGTTGATGCTGAGATAGGAAATTCTGAGTATACCCTAAGTTGTTATAGATTGTTCCTAGTGCATCTTGGCTTGACGGAGAGGCCTCTATCAGTTCTTTTAACTGGAGGTTATAAACCAGGGCAGCTTCGTAATTCTTAGCTTTTTGATAAGCAGAAACCAGTTTGCGCAAGGTACTCAGTTGGTAGGTGATATCCTTGCCAGGTAGTTTCATGACTGCTAAGTAATAGATTTTGGCACTATCGGGCTTTAGTGTTTGTACATAGTTAAACCCCAACTTTTCATATAATAATTCAACTTCACGATCATTTGAGCGATCCAAAAATGCCTCTGCACTTTTATAATAGGAAATAGCCTCCCTGTGTAGGGACGCTTCGCTATATAGGTCTCCAATTTGAGTATTCACTTGGACCAATGCCGGAATAGCCTTTTGTCTTTCTAATACCTTCCTTTTTTCTAATAGATACCTTAAAGCATTGGTAAGGTTATTCTGTTCAAGTTCGATGGGGATAAGCCCCTCTAAACTCTTAAGAATACCTTCTTCGAACGCTTGTTGGCTTGCTAGCGTATAAGCCGTCTCGAATTTCTCCTTGGCGATGTCGAAGGAGTCAGCTCTGGAGGCCTGACGGAGTATCTGCAGTATGACAGTTGAATCCTGGACTTGTCCCACGAGATTCCCAGACAAGCAAAGGGTGAATAGGATAAGGTGAAGTATAAATCGTGATGGCATCTTTAAGGCATTAGTTCAACTCATAGTTTAACCCCAGGTGAAAAGTAAATAGGGCCTGTGGATTGTAAAAGAGGACATCATTGCTAGAGGAGGCATCTATTCCGGCATACTTTGTATTGAGTATGTTAAAACCTTTAGCATAGAGTAAAAAGTTCTTATTGATAGCATAGCTTACTCTAAGATCTACTGTATGGTAGCCGGCGTTGTAAAGGTTAACGCCTCTATTGAGTATATCCCTTGCATTAAGGCGAAAAGAGTTTCTGGTTAATGACCTAGAGGCAAAATATTGATCAATTCCTACGGTCAGTTGTGGTAGAGGGGTAGCAAATAGGGAAAGCCTGGAGATGAAATTTGGATGAGCCCTCACATCATCCAGTACGCGAGTTTCATTATTAAAATCTCCAAGATTTGTGGTGGTTAAGCTTTCCCTTCCAGTGGCAAAATTCAGACTTAGGGTAGCTCCCAGCTTAATGGCAGGCATAAGGTCTCTTAATCGCAAAACGGCTTGCAAATCCAATAGTTCTGCTGAAGAATTTTCGTCGTTGAAATATCCAAGGACAAAGCCAGTAAGTCCTGCTGGTGGTCTTCCTCTGTCGAAGGCAATATTATAATTGATAAACTGATCGGTCCGGGTGTATGATACATTTACATCCAGATTTAGTTTCTGGCTATTATCCCATCTCATCCCAATTTCATAGGATCCCGTTTGCTCGGGCTCCAATTGCTCTACTCCTGTTTCCAAAGACCCTGGGTTGTTGGCTTGAAAGGTATAACTGGTAGCACTAAAGTAAGGAGAAGGGGCCCGAATCGCTGTGCTGTAAGAGGCTCGAAACTGAATGGTCTCTGAAAGTTTGTAAAGCAGAGCCAATCTCGGATTAAAGGTTCGTATGGATGCTGCAAAGTCTCCGTTAGCTCGATTGAGAAACTGGCTACTTACCAACAGATTTATTCTTTTGCCTAAGGGTTGAAATAACTGAACAAAGAGGCTATACTCTCGGATACCTTGGTCCGTAAAAGCTGGTGTGAGATTGGTGGCATCCCCAAGTTCAAAATTGACAACTCTGGCTTGAAATTCCCGCAGGGCCTCGCCTCTTCCTAGCAAGTATTTTATTCCCGCCAGTAAATCCCCACTGGAGAAGACGGGGAGATTAAAGGTCTGTTCGATGCTGTATTCATTAGAATTAGCACCCATAAAGCGTAAGCCCGAATAGAAATTGTTTTCGACCTGAGCGCGAAGGACCTCTGTATTAGTTGAATCAGGAATGGTACTGTATAGCAAGGAATTTAAGATCGGATGGACAAATTGATTACTAGATCGGTTATCCATATTATAACTCAGGAATTGGAGCTTGGTCTCTGAGCTTAGCTGGCTAATTTTAAATTGAGCTCTAATTAAGGCTGAAGTAATGTTCTCCCCTGTACTTATCAAGGGATTGGAATAGGTGACTGTTGCCGGATTATAGCCGATGGAGCTGTGGTCTCTCCGATTCATGTTCAGGACAGCCAGACTGAGAAATCGATAACTTACTTCACCTCCAACCGAACGACTTTCATGTGGTAAATTTTGGATGTTGGGCGAATTTGGCCTGCCTCGATAGTTTGGATCGTTCAGGATATCAGTAGTGTCAGAGTTCGGCCCGATATAATTTAAGGGATTGTATAAAAGCCCTTTATCATAAAAGATTCTACGATCATCAAACCGTGTATCCGTTCCGAATAACTTGAAGCGTACAATATCCTTTCCTTTGCCAATTTTTCCGCCAAACAACAGGTTTAGACTCTTGTAATTGTCCGAACCGACATGCAAACTAGCTTTAGTAAAAATGGGGTATTCCGAGTCAGCTACTACAATATTGATGATACCCGAGGAAGCATCAGCCCCGTAGAGCGCCGCAGCGGGTCCATATATTACTTCAATCCTTTCAGCCTGTTGAATGGGTAGCTGTGCTCCGATTGGCATTCCACTTACGACATAGGGTTTGATCGGATTTCCGTTCACTAGGATTTTCGCATAGGTATTACCCAGAAGTCCGCGCATCGTAAACGTCTCTCCCTCTAAGGCGGAGCCTGGTTGAGAAACCCTGATCCCGGGCATTGACTTGAGCGCGTCAACCAGCGTTATATAGCCGTTATGGATGATTTCCTCCCTTTGTATAACATGAACAGAAAAGGGTAGTTCGGAAATATTTTGTAATGATCTACTGGCGGCTGATACCTGAGTACTATTTATTAAGCTGTCACTGAATAGGAGATCCTGATAGCCCAGCCGATCTAACTCCTTTATAAGACTATCTGATTGTGCTTGAAGTCCTACGATCAAGAAAATTGAAACACACCAACTTAGAAATTGCTTTGACATCTTTATAGGTGAGGTCAGAAATTAGGTTACTAAAGATAAGTACAGTAAAGATACATCTCAACAATTGGTTTTTGAGTTCGTTTCCGCCTTTAAGCCATTCCCTTGAGTAAAAATGGATGGTAAGTGCCGAAACAACATCTCCTTGTAAGTAAGACTACTGTAAATATCCTTAAACCCTTTGTACGATCCTTTTAATCGCTAGTTTCTTTACTGTTGAAAGTTTTAGTACCCCTTTGATTTCAATGCTACGGCTTATCCTTTTTGCCGCTGTACTTGTTAAACCACCCAACTACCGTGCTTACTTTTGACATTTGGTGACTGGGTCGTTTACGTATACCATGAGATTCTTCAGGTACTCTGACCAGAACGGTTTCTACACCTTGCAGTTTCAGCGCCTTATAGTATTGTTCGGATTCAGACATGGGGGTGCGCCAGTCCTCCTCTCCCGTCATGATGAGTGTCGGTGTTTTCACATTCTTGGATGCTTCTAACAAAGACCGCTTTCGATAATTTTCTGCATGATCCCAGGGCATGCCTGGAAACCAATAAGCTAGGGTCCGGGAAGCGATGTCCGCCGTAAAATTGAAACTCTCCCAGTTGATAACAGGGTAGAAGGCTACTGCCGCTTTGAAGCGGTTGGTGTGACTGATCATCCAAGCGGTCAACACTCCACCACCGCTACCACCGGTCACGTAAAGCTGGTCCTCATCCACGAATCCTTTTTCAATTATTGCATCTACCCCCGAATTCAAATCATAAAAGTCATCCCCAGGATAGGCGTGATGAATAAGGTTGCCGAATTCTTCCCCATAGCTGGTGCTACCTCTAGGGTTGGAATAGAGGACTAAGGCGCCGCTGGCTGCCATTAACTGCTTCTGGGAATCAAACTTAGGGCCATAAGAAGCGAATGGCCCGCCATGGATCTCCAGGATTAGGGGGTACTTTTTAGCGGGGTCAAATCCGGGAGGCTTGATTAACCAACCCTGGATTTTCCTTTTGTCTAAAGAAGACTCCCACCAGACCTCCTCAACCTCCCCTAACTCTCTTTGCGTAAACAGATCTTTATTGAGATTTGAGACCTGTTTTATTGTTCCATCTACTGTTCTGACGCCTATTTCACTCAGTGTCTGCGGACCCCCTAGATTAAAGGTGAAGGTCCCGTTAGCTGAGACTGAAAAATTTCCACTACTATAGGCAGAATCCAAAGATCCAAGGCCTTCTGCAATGATCTCATAGGAGCCATCTAGCATAAACTTCGCTAGTTTCGTTTCACCTTCCGTGTTAAACAGGGCATAAATGCTTTGTCCGTCGGGGGCCCAACAAGGGGAGTAGATCGTCCGATCGAGCTTTTTTCCCAGTACTCGAGTATTGGAGCCATCTCTGTTGGCTACCTGCAACTGCCGTACTTGATAGCCTTGCAGTTGATCATCAAATCCCGTGTAGGCGATTAGCTTCCCATCAGGGGAAACGACCACTTCCCGATCCGGCCCCTTGCGTTTAGTGATCTGAATAGGTTCTCCGCCAGCAAGCGAGAATTCATAGATTTCTGATTCAAACAATTCCTCTTCCCAATCTTCATTCCTGTTGGCGGAAAGAAGAATACTTTTACTATCAGGGGACCAATCAAAGCTAGCGCTATTGAAAGCAAATCCTCCATTATGGTAATCTCCGTAGGTGATTTGCTTAGCTTTCCCTCCCGCTGCAGGCAGTATGAAAACCTGATTGTATCCGGGCTCAATCTCTCCAACCCCATCAAAGCGGAAAATCAGTTTATCGGTCATTTTAGCGGGTGCTGCCCAATTAGCCCCTTCCGGTGGTTTGGGAAGGTGTCCAATTTGCAAAGGGGCTTCAGGTACCCGCATAGTGAAGGCAATATGTTGGCCATCTGGCGACCACCGCAAATTCGCCGGAGTTTGGACTAGGTTGCTGATGGCGGCAATCTCTCCACTGTCATTCCAGCGGATATAAATTTGGGCACTTCCGTGCTCGGTAGATAGAAAAGCTAACTTTTTTCCATCTGGTGACCATTTCGGGTTATAGGCTTCATGTTTCCCCGAGCTTATAGGCCGATGTTCACTACCATCGGTGTTCATCAACCATACGTTGGAAAATCGCTTGTCGGTCATGACATCGGCCCAGCGCCTTACATAGGCTATCTGTTCACCATTTGGGGAGATCTGTGGCTCTATGGCGATCTCCATGTCAAATAAGTCGATCAGCTGCAAGGGCTGGCCCTGCTCTGCTTGGGCTTCCGCCGGATGAAAGCTGAGTAACATGAAACTAGTAGTAAAGAATAGAAAAAGAGAGAAAGGTGAAGTAGGAAATCTGAAACTCATACACAATGGATTCGTAAAATATTCAGTATGAGAAAAATACAAAAGAAGCAGCGAAGTTCGGTAACATCGGGTAACTATTTATTCTAAATCAAAACCTACAAGATCGCTTATGGAGCCCAGGCATTTTCCCTCCCTGGAGCGGTATGCTGTGTACTGGTAAACTCAAGAGATATCTACTGAATTGTTCTGTTCATATTTTTCAAATACTAAACCAGCACTCGAATGATTGCAAATAAGTAGGAGTTGCCTGATTATTAAGAATAAACTGTAAAATATTAAACAAATAGATTGCCGGGCTTTTCCTAGTTTTGATTTCCTATTCATCAAACATATACTTCCATGAAACATGCACAAACTACTTTTCTGTTAGCATTTCTACTGATGCTATGCGCTGGGTCGTTGCTGGCCGTAGATCCTGGCAAGGACTTTTTGATTACCCTGGATGGATCAAAACTAACGGGGGAAATTAAGACCGTCGCCTTCAAACAAAGGAAAACCCAAATCTCCTTTCGAAATGATCTTGGCACGCTGTACACAGTTGATGCCTCTTGCATTTATGGATTTGCCTGTGAGGAAGCTGGAGAAATATTGCTATTTGAGAGCAAGTTCCTGAATGGAGAGTGGCAGTTCCTGAAAGTAGAAAATAAGGGCAATGTACTGACTGTCTATACTAGCTCTGAAAGGCAGCTTCAGTTCGTAGGATCTAACCAGAACCCGATAGTGGTGCAAGATCAAAAATCCCCACAAATTTGGCTGCAATTCGAAGGAGAACAACCCTTTAGGTTGTATCGATTTAATTTCAGAGGGGTATTGCGGAAGAAAATGAAATCTCATCCTGAACTGGCCAGACGGATTGGGAGAAGAGGTTTCCGATATAAAAACCTGGCCATGATTGTAGATTCGTATAATAGGTTTCATCAGGAGACTCTGTAGAAACCTCTTTCTCTGAATCGTAGTGGCAGGAATATCCTCGCAGAGGAACTGACCTTGCCAAGCTGGTGGCCGATTGCTAGGCATTACCTTAGGGTTGGCTGTACGTTCGTTGTTAACCTATTCCAGATCAGCTTCTAGTACACCTACCAACAACCCGCTACTTATTATATCTTGCAGCCAGATGTACTGAATAGCAAAAACGAAAAACATGTCAAAAACAACAAAAGAATTTTTCTTTGCAGCAGAAGAAAAATGGGAACAAGTAGATCCTAAAATCCAACGGCAGATTCACGGGACGGACGACAAGATCATGTTGGTGAAGGTAAAATTTGAGGAGGGAGGTGTCGGGCAATTGCATCAACACTACCACTCACAGGTAACCTATGTGGCGAGTGGTGAATTTGAGATGACTATTGGCGATGAGGTGAAGACTATTAGGGCTGGCGACTCTTATTACATTCCACCAAACGTCATACATGGCTGTACTTGTACCAAACCTGGTATCTTGATCGACGTCTTCAGTCCTTTACGAGAAGATTTCCTCGCTTGAGTATTTGATCCATACGATCAGGTGGGTTGCTCAAAGTAGATCAAGCATACGGTATGAAAATAGAATCGAACAAGGTTATTTTTATTATGGGTGTTTCAGGGGTTGGTAAATCTACCATAGGTAAGATATTGTCTGAAAAATTGGCTATCCCATTTTTTGACGGAGATGATTTTCATCCCCCTAGCAATATTCTTAAAATGTCGAAAAAGCAAGCACTCACCGATGAAGATCGAGAACCTTGGTTGAAGAACTTAAACGCTCTGGCTATAGAGCAGATAGAAACAGGGAGTTGCATTATTGGATGCTCAGCACTTAAGCAATCCTATCGTGATCGTTTATCTAAAGACATTGAAGATCAATGTGTCTGGGTTCACCTTCAGGGTACTTTTGAGCAGATAATGACACGATTGAAAAACCGTGCAGGTCATTTTATGCCTGCTGAACTATTGAAGTCACAATTTGATACCCTCCAGGATTCTACGGAATCGATTGATATCGATATTAAGTTTACGCCCGAAGTCATAGTAGAAAAGATCATCGAAGATTTGTAATCCCGATAAATTGGTATGGCTTCTATGGGCTTGTAGCAGATATTTCAGATGGTCGATCAGTCCTTTCAATGATTCCTATAACCCGCATGCCTATAATTGACTTGTCTGCTAGGCCCCAACAACAATACTTCTGCTAAAAATATTTTTTAATCGAATAAGCTAGGGGCTGGGCAAAAAGCATTTGATCTTGGCATCGCACAATTGGGATTCAATTATTCTTTCGATTTTTTGATCGAACAAGAAAAGTCATTCTCAAGCGTTAAACACGTGATAAACCGTTTTGGGGCTACTGCCATTATGAGCAAACAACAATAGGATGAAAATATCTGCCAAAGGGAAGTACTATGGTACGGAAGATATCGAGGTTTCACTCGGTGAGATTGTAATGACTCAATACGATTATACCATTGAAACCACGCCATGGCACTATCATGAAAACCCATACTTTATGTTTGTGCTGGATGGTAATATGGTGGATAACAACAAAAAGGTGCGGACTTTGCTCCCAACTGGCAGCCTTATGTTCAATAATTGGCAGGAGGAGCACTTTGGTTTTCGACATTCACAGCAGGCCGCAGGTTTTCACTTAGAATTTGAGAAAAGTTGGTTTAAAAAAAAGGGCGTAGACCTTAGCGTCTTTGAAGGTAGTAAATTGATCCAAGATCCGCAGGTACACCTCCCATTTGCTAGGTTGTATCATGAATTTAATGTGGCAGACGAACACAGTGAACTCTCCATAGAACTCCTGTTACTCCAAATCTGTGACGTATTGGGGACAGCCAAACAGTTTCAGCAAAAAGGAACACCAACTTGGGTAGCCAAACTCAAGGAAATTCTCCAATTCGATAATGCTGATCTTACTTTACAGTACTTGTCTCAGCAACTGGATGTTCATCCAGTCCATATTTCAAGAGCCGTACCAAAGTACCTCTCTGTTAGCTTAGGGGAATATATCAGACAAATCAAGATAAAACGAGCCATCCCCCTTCTGCTGGATTCCAAATACCTACTCACCCAAGTAGCATACGAAGCCGGGTTTGCGGATCAAAGCCACTTCAATTATACCTTTAAACGTTACTTTGGCGTCAGTCCTGGCAAGTACCGAAAAAACCTACTGAAAAAGCAGTAATGTTAATTTCACACAATTTTTGCTAAAACAAACTACCCATCTTGCGATTACTAGCCATTTAATATAGATCTATTTTCGTGGATCCTGCGGCTGGGTGTTTCCTTACCCTCTTGAACGCTCATTACCATCACTCATACTAAAACCAAGTCAAATGCGACAGTACATCGTGCTCCTCTTTCTTTGTGTATCCTTTCTATCGTTTGGCCAAAGGCCTCCCGTTCCCAATCTTCCCTTTACTAGCTTAGAAGAGGCCGGTCTCAATCGAGACTCCATGAATGCCCTGATTGATGAGATTGACAATTTTCCACAACGAAACTTCATAGGATTAGTGGTAATTAAGGACAATCAACTGGCCACGGAGTGGTATTTTAATTCTTTTTGGCGGAGTCACATTCATGATATCCGATCCTCCGGCAAGAGTATAACCTCCTTACTGTTGGGGGTTGCCATTAAAGAAGGCCTTGTACAAAGTATAGACCAAGACGTCTATTCTTTTTTCCCTAAAAAGAAATATCCTATGTTGCATGAGGATTATAGGAAGGTAAAGATCAAAGACCTCCTTGACATGTCCTCGGGTTTAGATGCCGACTCTGATGATGGCAATACACCTGGTAATGCTGGACAATGGATGGGGAAGGACGAATGGTTGACCTATATTTTGGGTATTCCTCAGACGGGTACACCAGGTGAAAAATGGGTCTATGCAGATATCAATGCTGCCTTAATCGGAGCCATCATAGAAGAAAAATCTGGCATGAGCCTGAGAGATTTTGCACAGGAGAAAATCTTTGACCCGCTAGGCATCACGCAGTTTTATTGGTATACAAATGCCTCGAACCAAACGATGGCGGCAGGCAATCTTTATATATCCACCTTAGCTTTTGCTAAACTAGGCACTCTAGTGGCGAACCAAGGTAAATGGGGGAATGAGCAAATTGTAGATGCTGCCTATATAGAACGCCTATTGACGCATAAAGTCTTCGATTTCCCAGAAGGATGGCGTGCTGACCAGTATGGAATGCTGTGGTATAAGTCAAAGCGGAAATTCGGTAAAAAGGAGGTGGAATACCTGTGGGCATCAGGTTTTGGAGGGAATCATTTACTAGTCGTCCCAGCTGAAAAAATGGTCATTGCCATTACCTCAGCAGGCTATGGTTTACGGTCTGCACACGCCCGCTCATATCGTATCTTTAGCAAACTGATGAATGCCTTGGATTAAATTAAGTTGGGTTTTCTAGGGTATAGTACCTTTCTTTTGCTTAATTTTTGCTCCGTCAGGTGTACAACAATTACGGTGCCCTATGTTCAGAAAGGTCTCTATCCATGAGGATGTCAGTACGGGAGTCATTAAAATTTCAAGTCGGCCAGAAGGCTTTGCAATCCTTTTGTTTATGGCTGCGCTGATCGGTGTCTGTGCCTTACCTCTTAGCAAGTACCGGGACGACTATTTCGCCTATGTCGGATTACTATATCTATTGGGGTTAGTGGTATATTATTCGATCATATCAATTCAATCCGTCACATTCGAGAAAAAGGAGGTCATAAAGGTGAGGAAAGGCTTCAAATCTTGGCAATTCCCATTTGAAGTTGTAAGTGGAGGCTATACCTCCTATGAGAAAAAGGTTTCCAGACAAAGCCTGGCGGCTACGCATTTTCTCAATCTTGAATTGCAGGTAGATCTGCCAAATAACTCAAATCAATGGATTAGGAATGGTAAAGCCAATGTCTTCCATTATGGCTTTAGTCAATGGGGCCCCAAGCAACAGGAAATCTGGAATAAATTTAACCACATTCTAAAAGAACGAGGAATTCCCAACCTAAGGGAAAAAGATACTTAATCGATGGTAGTAAGCAGTTAAGCTAAGGATCTTGCCGAATTCCTTATCGTGGCGTATCTTTTCACTGTATACTAGCTCTAACTAATAATAAACAGTTGTAAATCAAAAGAATAATACATGGGTAAGCAAGCTAATAGCGCATTTAATCTGGCTTTGGTAATTGGCATTTTAGGTTTTGTTTGTGGAATTGGTTTACTCTTTACGGAAACCTGGTTCATCGGTGTTTTTGGGGCTATTGCCAGTGCCGGAATAGCCTATAAAGGATATCAGGATTCTAAAGCTGCTCAGTCAGATATTGATTAGCTGAGGTTTGGGGAATTACTTTCAATCTTAGGAAGGAGTTTGATTTAAAATTCGAACATTTTTCTCCCGCAATTAAACTTCTTCCTAAGACTAAGGTCAAAGGGTCTAAAAAGTGTAAAAAACCAGAATGTATTATGCTATTGAATAGACTCAAGATCTTACTCCCAATTCTTTTACTAATTTCAACAACAGCTTGCAACAAGGAGGAGCCCGTAATTCCCTCCGAAGAACCGTTAATCGAATTAGATTTTTCTACTCCACCTTTTGACCTGCAAGCTGCGGATGCACGTTTTGCAGAGGATATACCTTATGATCAATATGAGAGTACGCAATTCGATATACTTTTACCTACTAGCGCCACCCCAACCCCTCTAGTGGTATTCATTCATGGAGGTGGATTTACGGGGGGAGATAAGCAATTTGCCTATTCTTCGGATTACCAGGCCTCTGTCATTGAACTCCTTTCCAATGGGATAGCTGTGGCGACAATCAATTATCGCCTCTTAGAAGGTAACGAAACCGTAGGGGTACTGAAAAGCCTAAACGATGCGAAAAGAGCGGTACAATATCTCCGATATATCCATCAGGAATTAAATGTTGACAAGGATAAAATTGGTCTATTCGGAAGCTCAGCCGGTGCTTCGACTTCTCTGTGGATCGCTACTAACGATGATTTTAAAGATCCTAACAATACTGACCCGGTTCTAAGGCAAAGCACAAGGGTACAAGGTGTTGCCCTGAGAGCTACGCAGTCCAGCCTGGATATTGAGAACCGATGGATTAATGATGTATTCGAAGACTTTGGTTCCTCTTGGGATGATCTTTTAGCTGGATTTGGAGAGGAAGCGCTCTTCCGATTCTACGGAATCAACTCCTGGGAGGAATATGAAAGTCCTACTATTGATCAATATCGGAAAAGTGTGGATATGCTGTCGCTTCTATCTGCCGATGATCCAGAGATTTGGGTGACAAATACAGGAGGGCACAACAATGTACCCCAGACTCAAGGTAGTTTCAATCACCATCCTTTTCATGCTCGGGAGATCAAGGAATTTGCCGATGCGGTGGGGGTCCCCAATGTTGCCACCTATGGTAAGCCCTTGCTTTTTAGTGATCCTAGCAATGAGGATTTTGTAGATTTCTTCATTAGAAAACTAGGAGAGTAAAGCGGGCATCTACCAAGAATAAGGAAGAAGTTCTGTCCGCAGTTTTTGACTGCGGACAGAATAGTAGCTAGAACTTTAGGATTCGATCGGCTCCTTTCTCAAAATCCTCAGCGGTCACCTTGTGCCCATTGATAGAATTGGTATCCCAATCTTGTACTATCTTCCACTGGCCATCAATCTTACGAATTAATACATGGAACCTCGCGTAGTGATCTCTGGTCCCTTCCTTTGAACTAATGCTTACTTTGTAGTACCCTACCTCATAGGACAAATCGCTAGTGGTTTGCCGATGTTCTAGCCAAAAGAAGATTTCCCGCTTTTTACCCGCGGCCTTGTTCTTGCGGTAACCCTTGAGATTAGATTGCTTATAATCTGCTCCTTTACGGATGCCCCATGGGCTGACTCGAAGGACATCATCAGAATGTAAGGCATTGAAGGCTATTCCATCAAAATTCTGATAAGCTTGGGTGAAGGGGAGCCAAATCTCTTGATCAATTTCGGCTTGCCATTTTGCCGCATCATCTTGTGCAACTAATTGAATACTTGTGAACGTGAAAAACAGTAGAAATAACAATCGGATGGAAGACATAGTCATGATACTTTTTTGCCCAAAGAAAACTGCTGATTTGCACTATTTCTTCCGAAATCATAATATCGGATATCAATTTTTGACTTGGTGCTGCTTTTGGAATTGCTTGGGACTTACTCCTGTTTCTTTTTTGAAGATGCTGTAAAACGTAGACAAGGAATTGAAACCACCTTCATAGGCGATAGTGGCAATTTTCTGTTCAGCAAAGTCCCGACTCAGTAATAGGCGTTTGACTTCTTCTACGCGTAAATCGTTGACGTAATCGGAGTAAGATTTCCGGTACAGGACGTTGATCGTCTGAGACAGTTGATGTGGCGCTACCTCTAAGCGTTCCGCCAGCTTTACTAGGCTTAGATCAGGGTCCTTGAAGGCAGCGGTCTCGGTCATCAGTGTTTCCAGAGACTGTCCAATACCTTCGAGTTGTGACTTGCCGAGTCCAGATGTGCGGTATTTTTCTCCGAGGAGATCATTACTTCTTCCTCCCTGAAATAGCACAGCGCTCACGACATAAATGCCGATGGCATACAGTACGGCCCCGCCAATGTATCCGACATAATGGAAGAGCGCTGGCGAATAGCTAAGCAACAAGATTCCTACGATCACCAATAGCGCATTTAGCCATCTTGAGGTGCTAGGGTTCATCATGCTCCTTTTTTTCCCTAAATGAAATTCCCTAAAGGCGAGTAGGTAGTACAGTAAGATAGAAATATAGGACAACCATAAGCCGCCGTACTTCCAGAAAGGCCAGGTGAGCCACGGTGTAGCGATGAGTAAGACTGCATAAGGAATGAGGTGAAAAAGATACCGGGCTTGTACAGCAAAATTACTAACTAAACGGGAGCGAAAATACAGGAGAAATAATGGACCAATAGCGAATTGATGAGTCAATCCCAAATTGACTAAGCTTCGCCATAGATCGGCCGGAATGCGTAGATCCGGATCAATCAGCGTAGCATGTACCACTATGTTTTTTGCAATTCTGATGCTAGTAGCCAACAAAAGCAGGGCAAAAATCTTCCTGGTTGTATCCTTACCGGGTTTGAGTAATAATAAAAGCCCAAAAAACAACCCATGACTAGACCCTAGAATGGCTAGCATGGTTGGCCAATTGATTGTGAACATCGAGTGATAAATTAAGCGTACAAATTTTCAAGCTACATCAAACTACTAAAAGGAATCCACGAAGTCAAACCCAATTCCTAATATGCTTACGTTAAGTCGCATAGTACTACTTCGCATCCCTGGAGGCAGTCCTTTAATTACAGACTTGATCAACTGTACATAAATAGCGATCTTGAAGTGAACTTGATCTGAATACCTTTTAAATAGCCTTTCTCCATTAATTAAAGAACCGACCAACATGGAACTTTCCGCAAAAGCCATAAGCATTTACAAACAAATTCAGCCTGAGACTACCAAGTTGGGCGATTTGCGAAAACTAGCCAAGGAAATCAAGAAAGATCATGACCTAGCTTTGGAGCTTTGGTCTACAGGGGAATTTCTTCCCCGTCAACTCGCAATCCTGGTGATGGACAAAAAGCAACTTAACCAAGGCTTGATCGACCAATTGGATCAAGATATTCAAACTCATGATCCAGAGGAACGCAATCACTTGGTAGACTGGTTGATGGCTAATCAACTGATGAAGGATAAAAAAACAATCGCGCTGATAGAATCATGGGAACATAGCTCCTCGGTCTTACAAAGGAGAGTTTTTTGGTATTACCAGGCTCGCTTAAGGTGGATGGGAAAGACCGGGTTCTCCAACACAGAGGACTTGTTGGTAGCGATTGAGTCCAGGCTGTTAACGGAAAAACCGGCAGTCCAATGGGCGATGAATTATACAGCGGGGCAGATCGGTAAATGGCAGGAGGAATATCGAGCCCGTTGCATTGGTATTGGAGAAAAAACGGGCTTATATCGGGATGAGATTGTGCCCAGGGGATGTACACCCAATTACCTGCCAGAATTCATTTCCATAGAGGTTTCAAAATTAAAGAAATGATGCCTTTGAACTTCAGCATAAAGCCAGTCATTGGGAAAGGGTTGTTTTGGTCCTCTACAGGTGCTGTTCTGTAATATGAAATCAATTTAAAAAAGTCTAAGAAGTCAGTTCCACATTACCCATTGCTAGTTGCCAGCTAAGCAAGGCTAATTTCGAAGTGAATTACAAAGTTGATTTTCCATCTTTAACCCTAGCTTGAAATTAATGTCATAGCTAGGCAAGAAGAATGACAGCTGCACGGCTAGACAGGTCCACTAAAAATAGAACTTCATGAAACATATATACTTCATTGTCCTACTCATCCTCTCTGCAGGTTGCTTCGCTCAAGAGAAGAGCAAGCATGAAAAGTCTCTGAATGAAGCGGATATCGAATTACTGGATTATTTATTCGAGCCGGCCACCGGCCAGCGTCCTGGTGCCAATGTTTTAGTGATCCACAAGGGGCAGATTATTCATCAGAAGAGCTATGGACTAAGCAATCTAGAGAAAGAAATTCCAAGTACACCAAAAACGAATTATCGAATTGCATCTGTCACTAAGCAATTCACAGCAATGGCCATTATGATTTTGGTGCACGAAGGGAAAATAGAATATGAAACCACCTTGACGGAGATTTTTCCGGAATTTCCTGCTTATGGTAAGGATATTATGATCAGGCATCTAGTAACCCACCAATCGGGTATCGAAGATTACTATCGTTTTGTAAATGACAACCGGACTCAACAAATGCTGGATCGAGAAGTCTTGGATAGTATAATGACCACCAGTTCCACCTATTTTACCCCCGGTACACAGTATCAATACAGCAACACGGCATATGCTGTTTTGGCGCAGATTGTCGAGAAGATTTCAAATCAGAGTTTTGCCGATTTTATGGAGGAGAAGATCTTTCACAAATTAGGTATGAATAATACTTGTGTCTTTGAGTTGGATCAGCCGATTGTCAATCGAGCTTATGGGTATAAAGAAGAGGAAGGCCGTTTTATTTTCAGTGACCAGAGCATGACCAGTGCCATTCAGGGAGACGGAGGCATCTACTGCTCCACTTTGGACTACTATAAATGGGATCAGGCACTCTATACAGAAACTTTAGTCCCTAGAACTTTACTGCAAGATGCCTTCCATGCTTGGGACAATCATACTAGAACAGATAAGGCAGGAGCAGGCTACGGCTGGATGATTGATTATCGTAATGGGGTTAAGATGTTACATCATTCCGGCGGTACCTCGGGCTTTCAAACACAGGTACTTAGAATACCTGCCTTGGAACTTACCGTAGTCCTGTTTACCAACAGAGAATGGGCAGGGCGATTTCTCTGGCACAATGTCAATGCGCTTGCTAGCATCTATTCCGATTACGAATTCGCTATGCCTTTGGAGATACCAATGAAAAAGGAGATAGAACAAAAAGGAACACAAGCAGGCATTATACTCTATGATCAGCTGAAAGAGGACAATAAATATGAGGTTGAGAAAACGACCTTACCTTATCTCGGCATGGACTATTTACGCGCCCAAAATTATAAAGTAGCTGCAGCCCTATTTGATAAGACCATCAAGGAACATCCAGACTACGCCGGAGGGTACCATTCTTGGGCTGTCTTGGCCAAGAGGACGGGGGATATGGACAAAGCAATGCGGTACTACAAAAAGGTGGTTGACTTGAATGACGAAAATGAACCTGATCTGACCGCTCAAGCTAAGGAGCAACTTGAGAAATTGCAAGAAGGTAAGGGGAAAGTCAAAGACAAATAAAAGTGTACTACAGATACTCCTTCGCGCATTAGTGGGGATCAAAGGCTTCAAAAGCCTTGCACGATTTATTCTATTTTACCTACCATTGACCGTCTATTTTTGAGATTGTATCAATAAATAGACTGTCTGTATGTTAACTCGATATCTGCTATTTATTTTCAGTTGGCTGATCTTACTGAGCCTTACCGCGCAAACTTCAGATCTCAAAGAGAAGATATCCTTGCAGTCGGATGTCAACATTGCTGATCGTTCAGATCGAACGGTGAACAACTTGTACAAGCTATGCAAGATTTGGGGGTATCTGAAGTATAAACACCCTGAAATTATCCAAGGAAACCTAGATTGGGACCTTGAGCTGTTTACTTACCTAAGACTCGTGGATAGCGATAGTTTGTCCTTCGAGGCCTTGCTACTTGCCCAACTGCCAAAGGTGAAGAATTATGAGGGCGGAGATAGCACTAACCGGAATCCACAATGGATCAAGGATAACAATCTACTTTCGGAAGACATGCAAGGATACTTGCTAGCAGTTTCAGCTTTTGAGTTACTGGAAAAGCAACAATATGTGGAGCCTGGCCGATGGAATATCACGCCGAATTTCAAGGAGAAAAAATATCCGAACATCAGCTTCGAAGATGAGGGTGTCAAGCTACTTACCTTATTCAGATATTGGAACATCATTGAATACTTCTTTCCATACAAAGACCTCATAGGTGAAGAATGGAACACTGTATTGATGAAATATATACCTAAAATTTTAGCTACGAATAATGAGCTACAATATAAACTCGTCCTTCTTGAATTGGTGTGTGAAATTAATGATGGTCATGGAGGGATACATAGGGACGAAACTCTGAATCAATACTTAGGGAAGAATCAAATTCCCATTGAGTTAAAGGTGATAGAAAACCAAGCTTATGTCAACCGATTGTTTGCTAACAACCTACCGCTTGAGGTGGGAGATATAATTTTGGAAATAAAGGGGGAAGAGATGAGTAAATTATGGAATAAGAAAAGCCGATATGTCTCAGCTTCCACCAAAGCTGCAAAGGATAGAATTCTATCCGAGTATATATTGCGGACCAACGAGGATACTGCTGAGGTGAAAGTGCTGAGGGGGAATCGCAAGTTGGACTTAACCCTTACTACTAGCAAGTATAACCCACTACAATATGTCCAGCGCGATATCCCAGCTTCGCGCAAAATCTCAGAAGAAATAGCCTATATATATCCTGGTGCTTTGAAGCCAGGCGAACTAGATTCCTTACTAAAGGAATACCAGAATATATCCTCCATCATTTTTGACTACCGGTCCTACCCGTCCGTAAACATACAAGGTGTCCTTCCCAACTTCCTTTTACCCGTCCCTAAATATGCCTTCAAAAGCAAACAGTACAGTAAAGATCAACTGGGCGAATTTCCCTTTTCTAGGTCCTATAAATGGGGCGAAATCAATGAATCCTACTACAAAGGGAGGTTTGTGATCCTAGTAAATGAATACACCCAAAGCCAGCCGGAGTTTGAAATCCTTATTTACCGGCAAGCACCCACTGTGACGATCATTGGCTCTTCCACGGCTGGGGCGATTGGCAACTGGACACCTATCTACCTACCTGGCAATATCCTTACCTCTATGTCCGGAAATGGAATCTTCCGATATGATGAAAGTCCGGTGCAACGGATTGGGGTTATTCCTGATATTTATATTGAACCAACGGTGGAGGGGATCGTAGCTAAGCAGGATGAGATTCTTTTGGAGGCGATTAGATTTTGTGAAGGGAATTAAATGGTATAATTGACTGTTGGTCAGTTGAAGTAAATTTCAAAACCGTTTTTCATACAGAGAATGAACAAATATGAAAGATTTGAAGGGTGTATTCTGGGAGGTGCTATCGGAGATGCTTATGGGAGTGGCTATGAACACCAATCTAAAATAGAAGATGAGCAAGTCTATTTTCTATTTGGCAAGCCGAAAACAGAAGAACCCAGCTGGCAAATTACGGACGATACTCAGCTAACGCTAGCCACTTGCGAAGCCGTTCTAGACAATCAGCATATTTCGGCGGGAATAGTAACTGAGTACCTGCTTAGGTGCTATAAACAAAGGAATGTCAGAGGAATTGGCTCCAGCACTTTGAAGGCCCTGCAAGAGTTATCAGCTGGAGGGCATTGGAGTCAGGTCGGCAGGAGAGGAGAATATGCTGCGGGCAATGGAGCTGCCATGAGGATAGCTCCTCTAGGATTTGTTGAAAACCTGCAGCGAAATACACTCCGAGAGATAACTTCTATCACCCATCATAATGATGAAGCTTATGTCGGGGCCTTATGTATAGTGTTGGCTATCAGGGAAATCTTCAATGGCAATTGGACCGGAGAGGAGGACCTGCATGAATTATTAATCGCCAAGATTCCTGATACCAGAATTCGGGATAGATTGATCAAGATACAAGAACTAGGAGAAGAGAAGTCCTTATTCGAGATTGGCCAGCTAGGAAGTGGTGCTTATGTCGTAGATTCCGTTCCCTTAGCCATCACGGCAGCAAGCCGAATAAAGAAGATTGGATTCGAGAAAATGTATAGAGATTTGATAGAGATTGGAGGCGATACGGATACGAATTGCTCAATTGCGGGCCAACTGGCTGGGACTCTACTAGGAAAAAAGAGCATTCCAAATAAGCTTTTATATCAGCTAGAAAGCCTACATGAATTCGTTTGGATTAACCGAGTTTTGACTAGATTTAAAGATAAATACAATAACATTTAATATTCACGGACAGCTCGATCAATATCAGGAGGATCCAATCACCCATACCCAAGACTGCTATGCAAAGAGAAATCAAAGCTCATCATAGAGACGCCATTGAAAACCTAGTCAGAGCCTATCAAGATGATGAGGGTTTCCTTGCGATCATTATTGGAGGTTCTGTAGCCAAGGGCTGTGCCAGAGACGACTCTGATATCGACTTTATGATTGTAGCTACCGAAGCGGAATATAATAAGCGAAAGTCAGCAGGAGATTTGTTTATTAACCGCAGGGACTTATGCAGTTACCCAGGCGGATTCGTGGATGGGAAGATCATTAACATGGAGTACCTCCATGAAGTAGCCGATAAAGGAAATGAGCCCACCCGGGCAGCTTTTGATGGGGCATTTATTGCACATTCTAAGATGGAGGGACTAGAGAAAGTTCTGGCTGGTATAAACGCTTATCCCGAGCTGGGCAGAAAAGACCGCATGAGATCCTACTATTGCATGTCATTTATACAAAATTGGCTGATGGGAGAGGCAGAACGGCATGGCAACCTCTACACTAAATCCAGAGCGGCTTCACAATTGACTTTGCATGCCGGCCGACTCATTTTAGCACATAACCGCGTGCTCTTCCCTTATCATAAATGGTTCATGCATTACCTGGAAAAGTGCGAGCATAAGCCCTTCCATTTTATTGAAAATATAAACCGATTACTTGTCGATCCCAGCGCCCAAAACGCCAGCGTACTGTTTAATAGTATCAGAGACTTTCAGGATTGGGGCGTGAGTGACCATGAAGCCTACATGTGGTTTATGACGGAGGTCGAATGGAGTTGGAGAAAGGGAACTACTCCTTTGGAAGATTTGTAATCCATTATAAGTGAAAATCGAAAATGCAATAATGGAGGAATCATTCAATCAAGATTTCTGTGAATTCCTGGAATATCATTTGTGCGAGACATTCCGAAATTCAAATGAAAAAGCCATGCGTAGGTTATGGTGTGATGGTGTTTCCTGGAAGAACATTTCAAAGAAAGAGGTGAATGATAAAAGGGCAATAGAGACCAGGGCCTGGATTGGACAGAATGGTCAACAGGATTACGAAATGAGGATCTAACTGGGTAAATATGCATTAAGGAGGTATGCCAAGGGTACTGATATGACGGACTGTATTCCAGACTCTAATTCAGTAGATTGGATTATTGTTAATGTCGAAAATAGGTTTGTGCAAATTGATCTTAGGTAATCGAAATCGGTAGCGATGGATTTTGAAATCAATGGAAACAAGTTTCGCTCCAAAAAAGGCTTTTACAGACATGTAGAGAATATATTTACTTACGAGCTTGGTTGGCGCATCGGTAGAAATTTAAATGCATTTGCAGATATACTGAGGGGAGGATTTGGAAGGCATGACCCAGGGGAAGAAATAACGGTCGTCTGGTCAAACTTTCAGAAAAGTAAACAATGCCTGAATGAAAACTTCCTTGCTGCCGCTGAAGAAATTCTTGCCGAAGCAGAAAATGTCACATTTGAGAAATATGACTATCGAAAATAGTGTCCCTAGTGATAGATCGATTCAACGAAAGCACAGTTATGGGCAGAAATAGAAGACCAAAAGTCCTTTCATTAGATGAGCTGAAGACTAAAGGGACAAGAGAGTTGCTCGGATATTTAGGTAAATTGCATAAATGCGAAGCATCCTACGATAAATCGGATATGGACAGTAACCCTGATTTACTGAATGATGGATACATATACTTTAAGGAAACGGCTCAGTGGAAAGCTGCTCACACAAATGTGAAAACTATTTTGGCAGAAAGGGAACACATAGCCTAATCTTCTCCCAAAAGTCGACTAAATCAAAAATCTACCAGAACGAAATAGAAATGGAATTCAAAGATGCCCACCACCTTATCCTCAATAATGTAAGTAGATTCATTGAATTGACAGATCTGGAGAAGCGTAGATTTATTTCATTATTGAAAGAGGTTAGGGTCAAAAAGAAGGACTTCCTATTGCAAGAGGGGGATGTGGCGAAATATGAATATTTCATCACCAAAGGCTGTGTGAAGGCCTATACATTGGACATGGCTGGAACCCAACACATTTCCATGTTCGGCATTGAAGATTATTGGACCACAGACATGGCTAGCTTTATCTCAAGGGAACCCTCTGTGTCTTTTATAGAGGCCTTGGAAGATACGGAGCTGTTGGCCATATCTAGGACAAATTATGAACTCCTGTTTAAAGAGATTCCACAATTTGAAAAGTTCTACCGCATCTTATACCAAAGATCACTCATGAACTACATCCTAAGAACGAATCATGGTATTTCTTTGACGGCCGAAGAAAGGTACTTAAGATTCAAAGAAAAGTATCCGCAAATAGTCAAGAGAATAAAGCAGAAAGATCTAGCTGCTTATATCGGAGTGACTCCCGAATTCATGAGTATGATTAAAGCAAAAATTAAAAAAAGATCGGCGACTTAGAGCAGGATTGAATTTTCATGATTGAGTGAGAGTGAACAAATTTTATCCTGAGGAAGGCAAAAAACGTAGGCCTACCTAGAAGGTAAGGCGAGGCTTTTTAACGAGGCTCAGGATGAAATTTGCCACTCGTAGCCGATTAATGAAATTTTAAGCATGCTCTTAAACTAGTTTATTTTTTTTCATGCCTGCTCCCCTGATTTTTGAGGCATGAAAAATACAGCACCTGCCTTAGTACTGATAATCCTCGGAATAGCCATCAATCTACAGGCTCAATTTACTCAAGTTGAGTTGTTCAAAGGTTTAGATAAAACGTCTTTCAACCTCCTTTCCAGTCAACACCTCAATGAGGCGAAGTCATTAAGTTTGACGACCCTTGGCTTCTTTGAAAATTACGGTTCCAATGAAAATCGGAACTTCGATGAAGCGGGTATTCAACCCACCTTATTTTGGAATTTCAGTAAAAGGTTTTCCATTGGGCCTTCCCTTTACTATAATAGTATTGGCGGATTTTCTCAAAGAATATCAACAAGATATACCTCCAAAGGCGAAAGACTTTTACTAGTCATCATTCCCACTGTTGGATATGCTCAACAGAAGGAGCAAATCTATATAGAGACATTTGCCCAGTTTCAGTTTAATGTACCCCTTAAGGAATCTATCTCTTTCTGGGTAAATGGGCAATTTCTACATGTATGGGATGAATTCAGAACCCATTCTAGAAGTTTTCAGCAATTACGTGCAGGCATTTCACTTTCGGGACATCAAGTCGGTGTGGGACTGGATATGGATCGCTATGGGCCAGAGGCGCTAAGCAGGAATGCTATTGGCATGTACTATAGAAGAATGCTGTAAGTATCACTCAACGAGACATTACTGACTTAAATATCTACAATCATGAACAGATTAATTCAAACCCTTTTAACCTCTCAATCGAACCTCGGATTTAGTATTGCCAGATTAATACTGGGGCTCGTTCTATTCCCGCATGGGGCACAGAAGATGCTCGGTCTATTTGGAGGCTTCGGGTTCTCTGGCACCATGGAATTCTTTAGTCAACAGATGGGGCTTCCGCCCATCGTCGGATTCTCTGTGATAGCGATCGAGTTTTTTGGCTCAATATCTCTCATTCTTGGTTTGCTAAGTCGATGCTGGGCAATAGCAATCATTGGCTTGTTTATGGGAATCATCTTTACCTCACAATTGCAAAATGGATTTTTCATGAACTGGTTTGGCAATCAGGAAGGGGAAGGGTACGAGTATTCTATTTTAATCATCGGCTTAGCGCTCTCTATTCTGATCAACGGAAGTGGCGGCTATGCCTTGGACAACATTATCATAAAAAGTAAATCATGAAAAAACTAGTAGCATTAGCAGGAAGCAACAGCAAAGCATCTATCAATCAGAAGTTGGTAAACTATACTTCGGAAATGTTAGATCACACTGAAATTATTCAAATAAACTTGAATGACTTTCAACTTCCTATCTATGGGGAGGATTACGAATCAAAAAATGGCATTCCGTCATTGGTAAACGAGCTCAATGAAGTCTTTGCAAAGGCGGATGGCTTCGTGATATCTCTAGCGGAGCACAATGGCTCTTATGCTGCCGTGTTTAAAAACATCATAGATTGGTTATCAAGAGTAAACTTGGAATTCTGGAATCAGAAACCCATGCTTTTAATGAGTACCTCTCCCGGAGCCAGAGGTGGAGCTACGGTACTCCAGTCTGCATTGACAGCCTTTCCATTTCTGGGAGCAGACTTCATCGAAAGTTTTGCCTTGCCTTCTTTTTATCAAAATTTCACAGATGGGAAAATCACCGAAGGTCCCTTCCGAAAGGAACATCTAAGCAAGGTAGCCAGTTTTTTGGAAGCAGTTGGATAACTTCAGTTAAAAGAGAAACATCATGCCAAGAAAAATAATATATAGAAACAGTGGTCAAAACCATGGCCTGATCACAAGAGTGATCCATCCTCGGGTACAGGGTAAGCTCACAAAACCTTTCGTCTTTTTAGATTATATCAATGGAGATCCTCCCAAAGGGACTGGCTTTGGATGGCATCCTCATTCAGGAATTGCGACATTCACTTACTATGTAGAAGGAAGTACCGATATTCAAGAAAGTACTGGAAATAGGGTCAGTCTGGGTGTACGGGATATTGAATACTTGGAAGCTGGTAATGGGGTATGGCACAAGGGACAGATAAGAGATGATAGTTACGCGAGAGGATTTCAATTGTGGATTGCCTTACCGCCAGAAATGCAGCTGCAAGAACCCAAGAGCGTTTTCTTAAAAGAGCAGGACATTACAAAAGGTCGTGACTTTCATCTACTGCTAGGAAAGTATAATGGATTAGAAAGCAAGATCACACCTCCCTATAACCTAAATTATCTAGAAGTAAACCTAGGGAAGGGACAGGGCTGGACTTATCATACTCCTTCGGAACATGATATCTTATTCATTTTCCTATACGAGGGTGATTTGACAGGCGATTACCACGTACGGCAGCCAGAATTGATTGTATTTGAGAATGGAAATCTACCAGTGGACTTTCATACTCTGAATGGCGCGAAATTTCTACTGGGTTCAGCTCAAATTTTTGACTATGAGCTGCTAGTTAAAGGTAGTTCAATACATACTTCGCAGGAATTATTAATGAAGAGCATTCAAAGGATTCAAGAAATTAGACCTGAAATCTTAGTCGCATAACAAGTATAGGGACAAAGGTAATTAGCTCGGGAGGAGGTCTCCTAAGAATACTTACCTCACGCGTAGCATCAAATGACTATCGCCATACAACATTATACTTTCGCTGTAATTCCTCCCAACCGTTCTTCTGCATTTCCTTCATCAAGCCCACATTAATTACATCAAAGCTGGAGTGCCCCTTGGGTAGCATGAAGCTCTGGTAATGCTCTTTCAAGGTGATGGGTAGCAATTTTACTTTTTCGGCTAAGGAAAGACGGTTGATGTAATATTGCAATACAGTTCGGTCGTGCAGTAGTACATCATTCTCTTTTTTGGCTAAGGTGCGAAGAGCGGGGATGGGGGAAGCAAAGGTCTGATGGATGGGAATTTCTTCTTGTATTAAATAAAACTCACTGCTAGTCGCACCGACTACGGATGCTCGGTCTACCAATCGAATGTCTTCCGCCGTCTGTATGTCCGTCTGCAGGCCACTAATGGTCAGGGTAGAAGCGATGCCAGCGGTAAAACTTGAAATGATGATCACCGCAGTAAACATCCAAATAATGGCAATGGCCTTTCCTAAATTGGACTTGGGGGCCTTGTCACCATAACCCACCGTGGTCATGGTTACTGCTGACCACCAGAGACCATCAAATAGACCTAAGAAGCCGGGACGGAACTGGAATTTGTTATGCCCCCGTTCAACGAGCCAGAGTAAGAAACCAAAGATGAAGATGACCAATATCAGTAGCAAAATGATTTCTAGAAATGCCAAGGAGAAGATATTCCGAACAAATACACTTAGCGTAGATCGGTTCATGAAAGGGATGGCAACACCAATACTGGTGATGAAAAAGGGCTGGGTCATATCAAACTTTTCTACCCTTGTATCATTGACATCCATTGGGTTAATGGTCAGGTCGATTTCCCGGTATTCCAATTGCTTTAGAATGCCAATAAAATCGGAGTATTGTCGGTATTCGAAATGGATATTGGAAGACTCCGCAATATTCTCCCAGAGCTCGATACTGAGGCCTTCATAGGTGTCTTCGTCCGTGGCAATGACAAAGGGGGGATTATGGTAAATGCCCACGATTAAGGTATCGGTATTAGCGAAGGCGAACTGCTCGCTGGTGATCAGCAATAGCAGCATGAACAGGCGAGATAATGGTCCATTCATAATTGTTTCTTTAATTCATGATGGATCGAAAAATGGATAAACTTGGATAAGATGCGGAACATGACTAAATCATTGTGATCGAAGTCATTTTCCCTAATACTATAGGCACATAACACCACCGGCTGATCATTCTCCAATTTGAAAGGAATAAAGATCAAGGATTTAAAGTGATAGGCCTCCTTCTCATCAATATACAAGGTGTGCTCTTTATGAAAGTCATTAATCATTACCTCCTTTTTATTAGCCATTGCCCAGCATGTTAGGCTTGTTTTGGCATCAAAGGTCTTGCTACGAAAGGTATATCTACTTCGTTCCATATTGGAATATCCTCGATGCACAATCTCTCCTTTTTCTTTAAAGGCTATTTCAAAAGCATCGATATCTGCAGCTTGCCAGACGGCTTTCCCCATAGCTGAAATTACATCTTCCCAAGAGGCTTTTTTCGGAATGCCTTTGATGAAGAGTTCCAGGATTTGAATATTGGAATTGGCATTGTCCAGCTCCTCTTTTTGGATTTCAAATTCCTGTATCTTCTGCATTAATTGGGACTCCTTATTGGCCAACTTCTCATTAGAGTACTGTAGGACTTGCTGTAGTCTTTTGAACCGGCGCCGTACATAAAACCGAAAGTAATAGGCTAGCAAAAGAAACAAGGTACCCGATGCACTGTATATAAACCAGGACCTAAGATACCAGGGTAGGTACACGTCTATTTCAAGGCTTAATGGCATGCTCCATTGAAATCCTCCGGTCTGTCGAGCCCTGACTTCTAAGTAGTAATCCCCAAGCTCTAGCTTGTTCAGTTGGAGGCTATTGCTCTTTCCGTTGGATTGCCAAAGCTGTTCTTCTAGCATGATTTGTTTATCTGCTATAGGTATGAGTCGGTATTGATACTGTACATTCTTTGCGGGGAAGGATAAGTTGGTGAATACCAGCTCAAGCTGATGATCTTGCCGAAGTTGAATAGTGGAGTCAGACGTGCTTGCGAGTTCTCCTTGATTAATGTTGATCTGCCGTAGTCTGGGTGGGTTGGAATAGGGTAAGGTGGCCGCATCGATACGAGAGTACACTAAGCCCTCCGGGGTACCTGCCCAAAGTCGGCCATCTGCATCGGTAGTGATACATCGATAGGCACTGATTACTGCTGGTAGCCCTTCCTGTTCCCCCAATACGGTGGAGGTGTTTTGCTGATGAAAAACAAGCCCTTTCGTTGCGGTGGCTACCCAAATATTATTGTTGGAATAATGCGTGACACCTCGTACTTCTTCCTGACCTAGGAGGTCATTTTTGATCAAGCTTATGGTCTCTGAATCATAACGGAGTAAACCATCAGTAGTAGCCAACCAAACGATGCCACGATCATCAATCGTAAGATCATGTACCTCAAAGTTGAGCAAGGCTTCAAAGGGTAGTGTTGGACTCAAATTGATAAATAGATCCTGCTCGTCATCATAGCGATATAGGTAGCTTTGTTCCCCAATGCCCGCAGCATAAATTTCCCCTCGAGAACTCTCTTTGATCGTCAAAACTCTACTGGAAAAGCCTTTTTGGTCATCGTAATATTCGATTTCGCCCCTCGTATTCACCTTAGCTATACCAACGATAGGTTTACTAGAAGGTGCCTGGCAGAACCATACATTTCCCTTGCTATCGGGATATAGATTGAAAACAGCCTCACCGCGATCATGCAGATCATACCTTCTAATCAGCTCTGTATTGCGGTACTTGAGTAGTTCTACCGATGGAGTATTTCGGGAAATCCAGGTAAAGCCAGCCTTATCTTTGGCTACGGCGTTAACCTGCATATTATTATAGCTGGTTCGAGCTACGAATTCGTCATCTTTTGGACTTAGCTCGTATAGATAATTCATCGGCACCCATACTTTCCGATCTTCTCCCACCGCAATAGCAATAGGATTGTTCATTGGTAGATTCTTTACCGTTTTGAAAAATCGCTTTTGCAGTAACCACAATCCAGTTTCAGCGGATATCCACAGGCGATCATTCTTACCTAAGCTATCTGAACTGACATAGATTTCATTAATCTTCCCAAAATCAAGTTCTTCTACACGATGGGCTTCATTGGCTCCGTAGACAGATTGTGGAGCGCTATTTAGGTTCGGAAGACGAATGAGCTTTCCCTGTGCCGTTCCGACTAGGTATTGTCCACTTTTATCCACATGAAGAGCTGAAATAGTACCATCATCTATCGAGATTTTCTTTTCTAGTCGTAAAGACTTTCCCCTGATTCTATAAACATACAAGGCCTCTTGGCCGAGCAGGAGTCGGTCGCCGTGGATCAGTAAACAATTCCCATTTTTGATATCAAGTTTTTTTTGGAAAGCTTGGGCCTCGGCTTCAAAGTAGAACAAGCCATCGATGGGGCTGAGTGCCCATATCCCACCATCAGCGTCTTCTTGTATGGCTAGTTGTTGCGCTTCATTTGAGCTAGAGAAGGGATAGTTGGTAAAAGTCTTTTCTTGTAAGCGACCGATGCTATGATTGGATTGACTAACCCAAACATGCTGATCTTTACCTAATATAAAGTCGTTGGGGTAAAATGGGACGGAGTCTGCTTCATTGATACTTCCTGCGAGCAGAATGTTAACCTGAGGGTCTAAAGAGAGTTGCTCGATCTCGTAGATGCTGAGGTCATTGACAAAGAACAGATCCTTTCCGTCCGTTTGAAGCTGATGAATGTTTTGACTCTGGGTATGAAGACTGTAGATGTCGAAATGAATCCCATCAAAGCGATACAAGCCATTTTCTGAAGCAATCCATATGTATCCTTCCTTATCCTGGATAACGGAGTTGACCTGTTCAAAGGGCGCACCACTGTCTTTATTGTATTGAACATACCCATACTGTTGAGCAAAGACAGGGAAATACATTCCCCACAAAAACAGAAACAAGAGGAGTTTTATCGATCGGTCTGCCATGAACAACTAATTTAGGTAAAATCGGCTGAATTCAATGCTGGGGGAGAATTCTCTTGTAAGAAAAGGCCATTTCAGCCATTAGAACCTGATCCATCGAAAAATACATTGATTTTTTGAAGGACACTTTGGAAGCTGATTTTGCAGAGAAAAGCAAGGTGTTTTGTTGAAGTGTTTCTAAAGAATTCATTATGCAAACGATGGATAATCATTTTAGCGGCCATTGAGGTGAGATCCTCTTGTACTTGCAACTTAGCGGCATTACCCCACCTTCTTACGTAGGCTAGTAGCAAAGCTACAGATGAATGCTTCCCGGTAATTTAAGGTCGCTAGGGCCGAAAAAATCCATTCAAAATAGAACCCACCAAAATTGGAGCTCCTCTAAGGATGGGACAAAGGGAAGATAAAATGTTATTTGCACTTTTCCTTTCCATTTTTCCCGTAAATTGACACCCGAGAATGTGCTTTTCTGCCGTTTAGAAAGCCCAATCTTTTATTTTCGTACCATATTTTGGAAATAATCTTCAAAACGATGAAAAACAGACCAACTTTCAAAATTTTATCCCTTGCAGTGATTCTAGGTATAGCCTTTGCCTTTATGGCACATGGACATAAACATGATCACGATGATACAGATCATACGCATCATGGCCATCACCATGGGGATGCTCATCATCATGCATCAGCAACCACAACATCCGAAACGGGTTCCCCGATCGAGAAAGCCAGATTGGTTACGGGACAGGGTGATTTTATTTTTTCCTGGGATGAGGGTCTAACTGCCGCTTTCCCAGAAGAGGCCCGAGAGTTTGAACCTGGCATGCATGGTGGTTTTAATGAAGATCCTGAGACGGGGATCGTATACACAGGGATACCAGGTTACGGCTTATGCGCCATTAGCCCTGATCTGAAGGAGTGGACTAAGATTGGCCAGGATGAACGTCTGAAGGACAATATCCACGGCATCGTATTCTTTGTCCATAAGGGGAAAAAGCATTTGGCAGTCGCGCAAGAGGGTAAGCGTGTATTGGTATTGAACCTAGATGGAACCATTGTCAGTGACATTTTGAAGCCTCGAGGTGTTGAATTTGACTTCGTTCCTGCCAATGATTTCTTCTCTGATAAAGGGAGTAATTTCGGCGTGACGGATGTAACCTACCTAGACGGTGTGATCTATGCCGCCCATGGTTATTCAAAGGGTGACTTTATCCTTACCATTGAAGAAGTAGATGGTTCCTGGACCTGGGGGAAATTGGCTTGGGGAGGAAAGGGTAAGGCTCCCGGACAGTTTCAAACAGCACATGGCATTTATGCCCATGAAGGTCATTTGTATGTAGCTAATCGGGCTGCTGGACAGGTAGTGAAATTTAGAAAAGATGGGGCCTATCTAGAAACTTTTGACAATATTCCAGAGGGCAGTCTGGTATGCAATGTATCCTATAAATCAAAGCACTTCTTCTTCAATGCTTTACGAGCAGTTGGTGATCAAAAGTCAGCTCCCATCTACGCACATACAGGTGACGAACTGGTCTCTACCATTGTTCCTGGCGATCTTGGCATCCCCGTCCTAACCAACATTCATCATGTATGGCCACACTTTGTGGACGAGGGAGGAGAATCCCAGCTGTATCTATTGGTGCATGGTTGGAATAAGGGGAAATTTGCGGTCTTGAAGTTAGAAGACTAGGCTTAATCCCTATTGGAATTTATTGGCGAAGGGAAAGTGAGGATTCAAGTAGGTTCTCACTTTCCCTTCTTAATGTCTACGGTTATAGCACCTCGTTCTATCAGAGCCTTTCAGTTGACCATTCTCAAACGCTTTAGACTGGTGGAGGAATGGTACTGCTCCAATTTGCCTATTCTCAAAGGTAATTTCAGCGAGCGATTCTCCTAATTGTTTCTTCTTCTTTACAGCTTTGTGATGACTCTGTGATATCTACATTTCCGTTTGTAGCGGCCGCTACATCTTTGTGTATTCCTTTATATGTACGAGCAAAAACTAAATAAATTGGGGGAGACTTTTTCCAAAAAGAACCCGTTTTTTTCACGAGAAACCATGGGCAATTGCCCTGACCACTAACCACCTATTTACATTATGAAACGGATACTTCTTATTGAGGACGATAAGGAACTCACTGAGCTTTTGCGTTTTTGCTTGCATGACGAAGGATATGAGGTCGAATCAGAATACGCAGGCGATATAGGCTTCAGAAGAGCTATCGAAGAACGCTTTGATTTGCTAATTCTCGATATCTCTTTGCCAGGAAAAAATGGCTTTGATATTTGTCGGGAAATTAGAAGGCAGGAGCTATGTCTACCCATTATGATGCTGACGGCCCGCTCGGAGGAAGTGGATCGGATTCTAGGACTAGAATTTGGGGCCGATGATTTCATTAGTAAGCCCTTCAGTGTCAGAGAACTTACAGCTCGAATTAAAGCCTTGTTCCGGCGAATTCGACTCAGTGCCAAAATCTTGATGCAGGAAGATGCGGTGAACTTGATTGACCGTGGCCGTCTGAAAATAGATTGCCGAAAACGGAAAGTATTCATAGGGAATCAGGTAGTTAATTTGACGCCCACAGAATACCGCCTGCTCAAAACGCTGGCGTCCCACCCAGGAAGGAACTACACTAAAGAAAAATTGCTCCAAATCGTTTGGGGACACGAATTTCACGGATTTAAACATACCGTTAGCTCTCATATCAATCGGCTGAGAAGCACCCACATGAGCCCAATTATATCCTGACTAGCTGGGGAATGGGCTATAACTTCAATGAGAATTGGTAGGTCAGGCTTAGTTGACTTCCAAGTGATATGGTGCCCGTCCGCCATCGGACTCAGCACCATGAATCCCAGTTAATAGACAAACTACAATGCATTTTAAGCACTCATTATTTTGGAGGATTTTACTCATATTCTTTTCCTTGCTAGGACTAGTAGGTAGTTCTTTCACCTTAGTCTCCATCTTTGAAGCCGATCGATTCTTTAATGAGACGAATCAGTATTTGCACCATAATTTGGCAGACTATCTGATCGATGAAAGATTCTCCACGGTGAACCCGTTCCTGGAAGATGGGAAGGTGAACAAGCCGCTTTTTGGCGATATCATGCACGATATGATGGCCGTCAATCGCAATATTGAAGTTTATCTGTTGGATTCGACCGGGTTTGTTAAGTATTGTATTGTGTTGGATGATTACCATTTCGAAGAAAACAAACTTCAGGTAGACCTAGCGCCCGTTCACGAATTCATTCAGCAAAAAAGCCAGGATACGAAACCCTCGATGCTGGGCCAAGATCCTCGAAACCCAAAGGTCAAAAAGGTGTTTTCTGCGGCTTCATTGGACAAGATTGGCCAACAAGGTTATATCTATATTATACTGACCGGGAAAGACTACGATTTGGCAAAGGCTAATTTGGCGGGCACCCACTTGAAGTATTTGGGAAAGACGATCATCGGCATTTCAGTATTACTAGCTTTCTTCATCGGTGCTATCTTGATCTGGTACTTAATGCGTCATCTGCGAAAAATAATCTTCGTAATCCATGAATTTGAACAAGGAGATTACCAAGCCAGGATCAAGGTCCATGGCAAGGGAGAACTGAACTACCTGGCCAGACAGTTCAATAGAATGGCAGATAAGGTGGTGCAAAGTATTGAAGAGATCAAAAACACGGAAAAACTACGGCGGGAACTGGTAGCTAATATTTCTCATGATCTAAGAACGCCACTGGCTATAATCTATGGATACGTAGAAACCTTCAGAGAGAAAAATGAGAAGTTAAGTGCTAATGAAAAGCAGCGGTTCTTTGAGCACATTTCTAGTAATGTCGATAATCTCAAAAGGTTGGTGGACGAACTCTTTGAGCTGTCTAGGTTGGAGGCAAAACAGGTCATGCTACGGCGAGAACCAATATATGTCAATGAGATGATTTATGATCTCATTGAGGATTATAAATTGATCGCCTCCGAGCGAAGTATTACGATTTCCAGCAACTTTACTTTACGTCGGAAAGGCGTGATGGTCATGGCGGATCCAAGTTTGATCAATCGAGTTTTGCAAAACTTACTAGATAATGCTATTCGGTTCACGGCGGAGGGGGGTAAGATTGTGATTGATGCTATCGAAAACAGTAGTACTGTTTCTATCCATGTCAAGGATACAGGAATAGGAATTAGCCAGCAAGAACTACCCAATATTTTTAAACGCTATTATACCAGGACGGAGGTTGGGAGCAAGAAAAGTTCTGGCTTAGGGTTAGCCATTGCCAAGCACATCATCGAGTTGCATGAATCCCATTTCAAAGTATCCAGTGAACCCAACAAAGGGAGTGATTTTTCCTTTGAATTACCCATTCTGAATTTATAAGCATACAATTTTCCTGCAAGTTTAACTGGCTATAAAAGAGCCCTAAAGTAGTTCATCTGCTTTAGGGCTCTTCTGATTTGAGCTCGTTTCTTAACCTAAAAATCACTTTGTGAAGGATCGTGAAATAATTGATGAGATTTGAGCAAAAATCGTGCGGATTTCGTGAAAAAGTCGTGAACTCTTCGGGCTTAATTTGTAAGCGAAAAGAAAATTAAAGAAGTCTAGATCTGACTTCCTATCTAAAAAATCTTACGCTTATGAAAGAACTAACTTCGTCCAGGAGGGGCTTAGAAAAACTGAGTTCCAGCGATCAAAAGCTTTTTCAGCAGTTTGGCTTTGGCCCCGCCGTGGAACTGCCCTTTGAATGCATCCATCATGCCATCGAATATCAAGTGTCCGTCCGTCCCGAGGCTATCGCCATTGACCACTTGGGGGAGACTATTACTTATGGGGAATTGGATCTTCAAGCGGAAAGGCTAGCTGCCTTATTGGCTGCCCACGGCGTGAAAAAAGGAGATCGAGTAGGCCTATTCGTTAAACGCTCTATCCCGATGGTAGTGGGGATTTTTGCTTGCCTAAAGTTAGGGGCCGTATATGTGCCACAGGACGTTGGCGTCTCTAGCGAATCCCGTCTGAACTACATCATTGATACAGCCGCCATCAAGGTGTCTTTAACACTTTCTGCCTTCAAAACCAAGATTCCGAAGAAGAAAGGCGATATCTGTATTGCCATCGATGAGGTAATGAATCGGCAGGTCATTTTTGATTCAGACCTGATTTATAACAAGGAAGTACAAGCCAAGATTAATCGCCACGACAAGTGCTTCGTGCTGTTCACTTCCGGAACGACCGGCAAGCCGAATGGCGTGCAAGTTACCCATGAAAATCTTTGCAATATACTCCTGTTGACTCCTGGCAACTTAGCCATCGAACCTGGCTGGAAAGTTGGCCAGATTCTAAACATCGCCTTCGATATGGCCGCTTGGGAGATCTTAGGTTGCCTCTCTCATGGTGGAACGCTGATGATTAGAGGAAAAGATATTCAAGAGACCTTACAGCAGGTGGATGTGATTATTGCGACGCCTTCAATTTTGAGTGTAATTGATCAGGACGCCTGCCCAAACATCAAGAAAGTCGCTGTAGCTGGTGAGCCTTGCCCTTTAACTTTGGCCAACAAGTGGTCTCAAGTTTGCGACTTCTACAACTGTTGCGGGCCGACGGAAACCACGATTGTGAATACCATGCAATTGTGCGCACCTAATGCACAGCATATCACAATCGGCGCTCCAACCCCCAATAATACAGTATACATCCTGGATGAAAATCGTCAGCCGGTTCCTATTGGTGGAATTGGAATGATGTGGGCTGGGGGTTATTGTGTCACAGCGGGATACATCAAGAATGACCAACTCAACCAGGAAAGATATGCTGAAGATCCCTTCTTGGGAGAAGGACATATGATGTTCAGAACGGGTGATCTAGGACGTTGGACCAAAGAGGGACAACTCGAGCATCATGGCAGACAAGATGATCAAGTGAAGGTACGTGGCTTCAGAGTGGAACTCGATGGTATTTCCGCCGTGATAGAAACTATGCCTGAATGCAGAAGAGCGGTTAGTTTGAAATTGGATGATCGCAATCTTGTGAGTTTCGTGATGCCTGCCAATGTAGATGTGGATAGAATTAAGGCAAAGATAGCTGCTGAGTTGCCTTATTATTACTCACCTTCATTTATCCTAGCAATGGATCAGCTACCCATGACAGCACGAGGTAAAATTGACAAACGATTGTTGCTACAAAAGGCTCGGCTTTACCAAAATGGTGCTGCTGTTTCGGTATCCACAATTCCTAACTTAGAAAACATTTCAGAAGATGGTCAAAAGAAGAGAGCTTAATTACGACTATGTTCAGGAGGACCAGACCATACTCCCGGACTTTAGCCAAGTACAGCTTCCTCCACAGATTCAGAAATGGAGGCGGATCTGGAAAGGCCCGCAGCTGATGCATTTTAACCGATTACTGTATCTTCTGGTACTAGCGAACATTTTCGTTTTTGCATGGGGAATTAGCCAAAATTGGTGGTGGTCAAATGGAGCATTTAACTTGCCACTGATTTCAAACCTGGCCGTCTTGAACATTACTGCAGCTATCTTGATCCGGCAACAACTAGTGATTAACGGGCTATTCAAAATGGCGACGAGTGCACCGACTTCTTGGCCTTTATCTGTGCGCCGACTACTGGGTAAAGTATACCATTTTGGCGGTATTCATGTGGGAGGAGCGATGATGGGCACACTCTGGTATGTCTTCTTCTTGGTGGCGCTTAATGTGCATTACTACAATGGAATCGGCAATGTAAGTCTCCTAAATGTGTCAATTCCTTATCTGATCACCGGAATTTTGATCATGATGATGGTATTGGCCAAACCCAACATACGGGCAAAATACCACGATAATTTTGAGTTGATGCACCGATTTGGTGGATGGGGATCCTTACTGCTATTCTGGGTACATACATTGGTTTTTATTCAAGAAAGCAAAGGAGAGCTAGCCTTTTCAACGGCCTTGATCGGGGCCATAGGTTTCTGGTGTTTATTCGCCATTACGATTAGCGTAGCCCTTCCATGGCTTAAATTGAAGAAGGTCAAAGTCGAGATTGAAACGCCATCCTCCCATGTGGCCCTAGCCAAGTTCAATTATGGAGTAACGCCGTTCGCTGGATCTTCTACCGCTTTAAGTCGTGATCCTTTACGGGAGTGGCACTCCTTCGCCAATATTCCTTCTCCACATGAGGATGGCTTTAGATTGACGATATCTAGGGCAGGCGATTGGACCGGCAAATTCATAGATGACAAGCCGGAATATGTGTGGGTTAAAGGTATCCCAACCGCAGGTGTAGGTAATATTGATCAGCTATTTAAGAAAGTAGTTTGGGTAGCGACAGGCAGTGGAATTGGTCCTTGTCTTCCCCATTTACTGACGCAGGAGACTCCATCTCGATTGGTCTGGGCAACCAGAAACCCGCGCAAGACCTATGGTGACCAATTAGTTGATGAGATCCTGGAAGTACAGCCTTCAGCTATTATTTGGGACACGGATGCGCATGGTAAGCCAGATCTCGTCAAGTTAGGATACTTGGCCTACAAAGAATTTGATGCGGAAGCCGTTATCTGTATTTCCAACAAAAAACTTACGTGGCAGGTTGTCTATGGTATGGAAAGCCGAAATATTCCTGCCTACGGCGCTATTTGGGACTCTTAGTCTCACATCCAAACTATTTCATTTCAATCATTAAACTTCAAATTCGATATGAGTAACATCATAATTGAGCGGGAGGGTGCTGTCGTGATAGCTAGACTGAATCGACCCAAGGCACTCAATGCCTTAAATACATCCTTACTCGATGAGTTGCTGGAAAAGCTTCAGCCGCTAGATAATGATCCAACCGTCGGCTGCTTTGTAATCACCGGCTCAGAACGGGCCTTCGCTGCGGGAGCAGATATAAAAGAGATGGAGCAAAAGTCCTATCTCGATATGTTTCAAGAAGATTTCTTTGGTGCCTGGGAGGCCTTCACAGCACTTAGAACGCCCAAGATTGCAGCCGTATCGGGTTATGCTTTGGGCGGTGGCTGTGAACTGTCCATGATGTGTGATATCATCTATGCTTCCGAAAGTGCCAAGTTCGCTCAGCCTGAGATTAAACTTGGCGTGATTCCAGGGATTGGTGGAACCCAACGACTTACCAAACTGATCGGCAAGGTGAAGGCACTGGACCTCATCTTGACCGGTAGAATGATGAATGCACAAGAAGCGCTGCAAGCGGGGCTGGTCGCTCGAATTTTCCCTAAAGAAGAACTACTAGATCGGACCATAGAAATAGCACACCAAATAGCCTCCTATAGCAAGCCTTCATTAATAGCGGCAGTCGAAGCTGTAGATCGGGCTTTGGAACTCGGTTTGCGAGAAGGCTTGCTTTTCGAGCGCCGAGTCTTTCATGCGCTCTTTGCTACTAAGGATCAGAAGGAAGGGATGAAGGCTTTCATCGAAAAACGTCAACCTGCTTTCGTCGGTGGGTAATGATTCGAATTAACTCTAATTACATAACTATTTAAAAATTATAATAATGAAAACACCAAGTATTACTTTACTATTACTCCTTTGCTTTACTGCTTTTGTCTCTGCACAGGATATGGGCTTAGAGGCCGAAGCCAAGACTACTACCTCTCACGAAATGATTGAGATTTCGGAAGAAAAGGATGCTATGGAAACGGATAGTACCACGGTTGCAGATCCACAAGAGATGGACAAGAAAAGCAGATCCTCTGGCTTGGCGGTCAATATAGTCCAAAATAATGTCGGTGGTTTCTTTCCCGTGTTCTTGGGCCATGTCAATTTAAGGCCAAACCTAAATGCTACCTGGTATAGTGTCTTCTGGACAAATCCTTCTTTTGGTACCTTGGACGTGGGTGGAGACCTTTGGTTGGAAACCGGTGCCGGTTTAGGTTTTTCAAGTCCAAACGGTAAGTGGTATGTTAATCCCTCGATTGGATTTACCCATGGAAAACTGCTTTCAGGTGGAGAGCGAACGGCTATTGGGGATGGGATTGTGCCCAGCATTATGGCACTGTATAACGATAAGGTTTTTGAATTCGAATTCTATCTGGCCTATTACAAAGCGCTACGTAAGGAAGGTCCAGTGACCAAGGATTTTGTCCTTAACTGGATTGCTCCTGGGGTAAAGGTCAGCAAGACTTTCTCGATCGGAGCCTTCTACGAACAGTTTGTGCTGACGAGAATTACCGAAGGAGATCCGCACAGTATTTATCAATGGCTTGGGCCTTATGTGAAAGTTCCAGTTGGGGAGGGACACTTTGTAAGATTTGCGGGAGGATGGAATTTAGCGAACCAGGAAGCAACGGGGAACGAGTTTTACAAAATATCAGCTTTCATAGCTCTGAAGTAAAGATTAAGCTTTACTAGTACTTGAAGTAACTTCCACGCTACTATGTGGGAGTTACTTCTTTCTTTTGGCTATTGAAGCCTTACCAATGAGGGATTTGATAGTACAGAAAAAGCCTTGTTTATTGAGACGCTTTGGTGGTCGTTCAGTACCCATCGATTTTTCCTATTTTTAGTCAACCATTACCAAATATTGAACCCAAAGCCCAGTACAAGTTAGCCAGGCGGTTTAGCATATTAACTAAGAAATGAGCAAGCTACAAGTCTTCAAAGTTAAGGATTGGGTGGTGTTAGGGAAAAACAGGTTTAAACCACCTTTTAAAGTTACGGATAAGCTGATCAATGAGGCTCGGGTTATTCATGTCATTCAGGGAAAATCTAATTTGTATGCGGCCAACCAATTTATCAGCCTCAATAGCGGCAACACCCTAATCATGAAATCCGATAATTTCATTAACAGTTGGTTGGCCAACGAATCGGGACAACTTAATGAAGTCATTGTTTTTCAGCTGACTTCCGACTTGCTTAAGCACATCTATCAGAATCAATTGCCAAATTGGTTTATTGAAAACCCGAGCAAACAAGTTGCCCCTATTCAAAAACAAGCTGATTCTGTCTTGCTGACTGAATACTTCCAAAATCTTAGACTGTATTTTGATACCCCATCCTTAATTTCCGAGGAACTAGTTGAGCTAAAAGTGAAAGAACTGCTCCATCTATTGGCCAATTCAGACTTGAGCGGTAACAACAAGAACATCTTAGGGACCTTATTTCATGCCAATGAATATAAGTTTCAGGAAGTCATCCAAGCTCACCTTTTTGATGACTTAAACTTAGAAGACCTTGCTTTTCTTACGGGACTGAGCTTGTCCTCTTTCAAACGCAAATTCTCCTCTATCTACGGCACAACGCCTAATAAGTACTTTGCATCCAAACGATTGGAAAAAGCGCAGCTACTGTTACGTACCGCTACTCTTAGGATTTCCGAAATCGCTTATGAATGCGGATATTCTGATGTTGGATACTTCACAAAAGTATTTCAGCGACAATTTGGAACCTCTCCCTCAAAATTTAGGGAAAAGCTGTTGAGCTAAATTTCCTATTCTTTGGACTTTTTCTCCCATCCTGATTTTTCCCATCTTCTCACCTTTGTTCCATGATCGTTTTGCAACAAAAATTTATTCATGGTACAGAAATCAGTTTTCATTACAGGGGCTAATGGAGGTTTAGGTTTTGAAACTTCCAAGATTTTGGCCTTGCAGGGGTTCAGGAGCATTACAATGGCTGCTAGAACCCAGCATAGAGCAGATAACGCCAAGGCGCGTTTACTAGCAAGTATTTCCCCGAAAGGAAGAATCGAGGCAATGGGTGGTTTTGATATGAACAACCCGAAATCCATCGAAAGCGCGGTGGCCAATTTACCCAAGGGGAAACCTTATGATATCATTTTCCTGCAAGCTGGAGGTGTAGTATTCGGGCAGGATTATCAGTATGTCAATTTTGCTGATAAGGAAATCGAAAGAACGATTTTTCAAAATGCCATCGGAGGATATATCACCTTGGTGAATCTGATCAAAAGCGATTTGGTAGCCCAAAATGCCAGGATTGTTTTTGCTGGCGGGGAAGGCGCCAGAGGTATTCCAGGGATGATTGAAAAACCGGTATTCAGAAAGGAGAAAGATTTTCTTGACTACTTAACGGGCACCAACCCGCCAAAGCCTTATCATCCGATGAATGGCATTGGCGTCTCTAAGCTGGCCAGTGCGTGGATCGTCCAAAAGTTAGCTGAATTAAACGACAGGTGCACCAATGTCTGGTTTACACCAGGGCTGACCCATGGCACAAATGGCTTGGCTACCCAATCTCCAGTGAAAAGATTTTTTGCTGAAAAGATAATGTTCAGCATTACAGCTATGCTAGGGCTTTCTCAAAGTCCTCAACGGGGAGCAGAGAAGTATGTCGACGCACTACTTGGTAAATATGGTGTGAATGGTGATGTTCTGGGCGCACCAGAGGGTAAGGTACTAGGCAAAATTGTGGACCAGAAACCAATGAACCCTTCCCTAACGAATCGACTGATCATGGAGACCTTTTGGGATCTTTTACAGGAAATATATCCGTTCCCGGAGGATGTTCCCGTAAGTGAGCCGCTTCAATCATCAAAATAAATCCAATATGTCTAAGCAGATAGTAAAAACAATCTTAGTAAGCCTGATCTTATTTAGCTGCATTTCAGAAGGTAAGGCAGGAGGATCTTGGTTATGGGGTACGGGACAGGGCTTTTTCCAGGTTCAGTTTATCCCGCTTGCTAGTGTCTACGATAAATTACTTAATGGCACCGGCTTCAATGACCGAAACATCAATCGGGAAGTCTATGCCTTGGATTATGGCCTGTACGGTGAGTTTGGCTTAACAGATCGCTTGAACATAATGGCAAGTCTTCCCTTTAAATATGCTAGGGTAGGAGGGTTGACGGAAACGCCTGATGCTTTCCCCAATCTGTTGGAGGAAGGGTCTATTCATGGCCTGAGCAATGTGCGATTGGGCTTAAAGTATGGGATACTGGACAAAGACCTGAAAGTGGCTATTTCAGCGATAACAAGTTTAAACACAGTTACCACAGATCTCGAAAGAGGATTAGCGACCGGTTTTCAAGGGACGTCTGCAGGGCTTACTGCCCATGTGGGAGGTGGAATCGGTCCCAAATGGTACGCTTTTGGCGAACTTGGATTTCAATACATGTTCAATGACTTTGATGATGCCATAGAAGGTGCATTGGAGATTGGTCGAAAGATAAATTCTAAGTTCACCGTCTTGATGCGATTTGACATTCGGGAATCCCTGGAGAACGGTGATTTTTATGACGAAAGGTTGGTTCAGACAGGCTTGTTTCCCAGTAATCAATCATGGATAGCTGGTTCCTTGAAGGTAAATTATGAGTCGCCCCAAAACTACGGCCTTAACTTTGGGATGGCCTTGATCCCGATTAAGTTTCAGAATGTTGGCTATACCGGATCCTTTGCGTTTGGGGCTTATGTAAAGATTTAATAGTCCAGACCGCCACATTAGCCTACCTGTTTTAATGGTAGGATTACCCACGAACGAAATGGTCGCGACCACTAGCTACTTACCTTAGGAAGAAGTGGCCGTAAGTGTTTGGTTTTTGATGAACTCCGACGGCGTCAGCCCAAATTGTTTCTTGAATTGCGTTCTAAAGGTCTTGGTGGTGATGTAGCCTAACTCATCTGCAACTTCGGTGATACACTTCCCGCTTTCGACCAGAAGACGGGCAGCTCGTTTGAGTTTGATGGTCCGAATGAAGGCACTTGGGGATTGGTCCGTCAGCGCCTTTATCTTTTTCGAGAACACCGACCGACTCATCGCCATTTCTCGGGCTAAGAGATCAATGTTGAATTCTTGATTAGATAGATTTTCTTCTATCAGACTGGTGGCTTGCATTATGAATTGTTCATCTTTCGAGGTGATGACAATCTCATTGGCATTCATACTATATTCGGATAAGAAGCGGTCCTTGAGTTTCTGCCTGGTAGCTATGAGGTTTTTAACTCTAGCATGAAGGATATTACAGCTGAACGGTTTTGAGATGTAGTCATCTGCTCCAAGATTGAGGCCAAGGAGATTGTCTTTTTGACTGCCTTTGGCGGTGAGCAGGATCAGGGGAATATGACTAGTATGAATGTTTTTCTTCAATCGTTTGCAGAGTTCTAAGCCGTCCATCTCTGGCATCATGATATCGGAAATGACTAGATCTATTTCTTCATCCTTACAAACCTGTAGCGCCTCCTTTCCATTGGATGCCAAATGTACATTGAAGCTACCGCTCAGGACATCACGGATAAAGATGGCAATGTCATGCTCATCCTCAACTACCAGAATGGATGAAGACCCTGGTATCGGCTCTTCTTCAACGTTATTCGCGAGGGCAGGAGTAGGCAGGGCCGCAGCAAACGCTGAGGCCGATATAGGTACGTCCTCTTGGACTGCCGTTTCTTCTAGGAATTCATATTTACCGTCCTTTGGCAAATAGACAATGAATTTGCTTCCCTGCCCCAATTGACTTTCAACCTCTATTTGCCCCTTATGTAGATCGATGAGACTTTTGGTTAGTGCAAGACCAATGCCCGACCCATTATTCGATTTAGAGGACTGATAGAATCGATCGAAAATTCGAACGAGATCGTCTTTTGATATGCCTCTCCCTGTATCTTCCACCGAAATGGCTATGAATGCTGAGTATTTTGATTCCGCTTGCACCCGTACGGCTATGCTTCCGGGCGCGGGAGTATATTTCAGCGCATTAGATATCAAGTTAAACATGATCTTATCGATCTTGTCATTGTCGAAGAAGACCTCTAATTGTTCAACATCAGCCTCAAAAGATAGCTGCAACTGCTTCTTTTCTGCTTCCAAAGCAAAGGCCTGAACCAGATCTTTCAGCACCGGGATCAAGTCCTTATGGCAGGCCCTGATCTTTAGCTCTCCTAATTCTGCTTTTCGGAAATCCATCAGTTGATTGACTAATCGCAGCATTCGTTGAGCATTTCGGTAGACCATTGACAGTTGATTCTTCGCCTTGCCATTGCCTTGCCCGGATTCGAGTATCCTCTCCAAGGGCCCTAGGATAAGAGTGAGTGGAGTCTTGAACTCATGTGAGATATTGGTGAAGAATCGAGACTTGATCTGATGAATTTCCTCCGCCTTATCCCGTTCAACCTTCGCCAGTTTAAGGTTGTGGTGGAGGGTAATTCTATTCTTTTCTGAATATCGAATTCCTATGCCTGCTATTAGCAAGACCAGGACGTACAAGGCATATGCCCAACTGGATTTCCACCAAGGGGCCAAGATCACAATCTCGATCATGGCGCCTTCTTCATTCCAGAGACCATCACTATTCCGTGACTTCACTCGAAAGTAATAAGTTCCGGGATCTATGTTGGTATAAGAGGCATTTCTCAGGTGACCAACATAATTCCAGTTTTCCTCAAAGCCTTCTAATTTATAAGCATATTGATTCTGTTCAGGCATATTGTAATTAAGGCCTACATATTCGAAGGAGAAGACCGAAGATTGTCGGTGATCAAGGACCAATCGATGAGTTTTGCCAATATGTTCCGCTAAAGGTGAGCCCTTTTCGTCAGGGAATACCTCCTGATTGCTTAGAAACAGCTTGGTGATCACAACTTTGGGGGGATTGGGATCTTTGCTAATTTTTCCCGGATGGAAACTGTAAATGCCGTTCACACTCCCAAACCACAATTTCCCATCGCTGGTTTGCAAAGCAGCGCGGCTAAATTGCTGAGCCTTGGTATGCTCGCCAAGACTCAAGAGTTCAGCTTGCTCTTTTTTCATAGAGAATTGGCAAATTCCGAGTCCCGTGGAAATCCAGAGGTATCCGTCGCTTCCGGGGAGTATTCTATAAACAGCAGCGGCCGGAAGCCCATTGTCAGTATCGTAATGCGTAAAGGTATTGGTTGATCGATCGAAACGATCTAGACCTTTATCGGTGGCTATCCAATAGTATCCGTGTTCATCCTGATAAATGGACGCGATTCGATTGCTACTGATTGTATTGGTATCCGCAGGGTCGTGCATCCAGGTTTGGAAGCTATCGGTGGACCGTTCATAAAGGCTTAAACCCCAGGCCGTTCCTACCCAGAGGTTATTGGTTTTATCTTCAAATAGAAAAGTAATATCGTCGTAGCTGATCTGTCCCGATTTAGTTTTGTCCGGCCTATATACCTGTAGCTTCTTCGAGTCGGCAGGATATCGGTATAGGCCAAATCCACCAGCCGTTGCGATCCAAAAATCACCATATTGGTCTTCCAAGAATTGTCGGATATCAAAGGGCATTTGCTCGCCATCTTCATGCTTTGCCCAGTGATGGGTAAAGGTCTGTGTGTTCTGATCTAGAATGTCAAAACCATTTTGATAAGTTCCGATAAAGATCTTGCCGGTTTTATCTTCGTATATTTCTTGAATGACATCGCCCGCAAGGCTTTTGGGGTCTTCTGGACGATTTTCGTAATGCCGGAATCGGCCCGTGGTCCGATCTAGGTAGTTGAGTCCACCGTGATCCAAACCGATCCAAATACCCCCATCTTTGCCTTCAGATAGGGCAATGACGGAGGTGCCACTAAGTCCCGTTTCATTCCCTTTTTCATAAGTATAGTGCTCTATTTGCTTGCGGTACATTTCCTGTTGTACCAGCCCTCCATTAGCAGTGCCGAGCCAAGTTCTCTGACTTTGATCGGTGTAGATCTGTGTAACGGATCTATTGTTCAAACCATGGGTTCTATTGAGCAATGGCAGTCCAGAAAAACTTTCCTTTTCTACATCATAGACATTCAATCCTCCTCCATCTGTGGCCACCCATATCTGGCCATTGTCTCTCTCTTGCAGGTCTACAATGATTTCTGAATTCAATGCTCCTTTCTGGAGTGGATCAACTGGGAATTCTTGCAAAGCGGAAGCATCCTGCTTATACAGGGAAAGTCCTTTTTTGCTGCCTATCCAGAGCTGATCATTGCGGTCCTTGAGGAGCTTGGTTATCTTTTTCCCGTAGACTAAACTAGTAAGTGGCCCTTTCCATAGTTTCTTGCGCTTCTTGTCGAAATACAGAATGCCAAGCCAGTTAAAGCCGAGAATAAGGTTTCCATTTTCTTCTTCCACAATACTTCTTAATCCGGTGTACTCGGGATCGGAAAAACGAGAGAAAGTTTGATTGGTTCGGTCAAATAGATGTAGACTTCCATCCCAAGTTCCGATCCATAGATTCCTTTCCGAATCTTCGAAAATACAGGCTATAGCTCCACTAGAAAGTTGACTCATATCTTCCTCATCCGGGAGAAATCGTTGGAAACTTCGACGATCCTCCGATAGCAAATTCAGGCCATAGTCAGTCCCCACCCAGAGATTGCCATAACTGTCTTCAAATACACGAGAAACATAGTTGTGACTCAAAGTAGTAGAATCGGCAGCTTCGTAAACGAAACTTTCGAATTCATATCCATCAAATCGGTTCAGTCCGCCAGAGGTGCCTAGCCAGAGAAAACCAAATTGATCTTGACAGATCGTATGGACGCGATTATTCAACAGGCCTTCTTCAATGCTGAGGTAGTGCCAGGAAAGAGTATCCTGGACCTTTTGACCAGACAAAGTGCTTAATAGGCCTAGGGAGAGATAAACGAGTAGGTGATACTTCATCAATTCCTTTTTTCAATTCATAATGTCGGGTAGAGCAAAAAAAACCAGAATCAACCGCATTTTAACCAATTCTGACCCCTCCAATTCTAGAACGTCCCTTTTTCAGCGCGGAATGCCCCTTCTTAACTATCGGGACAACATAAATTTGGTTTGAATTCTAATATACAATTTTATCTATCGGAAAAATGGATTTATGAAAAAAATAAATCTGGATAATGGAAAGGAGGATAGACGTGAATTAAGGATACAGTTGGTCTTAGCCATCATCATTTTTGCCATCATAGGCTGGATCATCTTTTTAAGTTAAGTAAGGTCGATTATTTCAGTAATAATATTCAAGTTTATGAAAGTACTACAACGATTGTTAACATTAGCACTACCCATTCTTGGGTTTTTGCTGCTGTCGAGTTTTAGTCAACTTCAAGCTCAACAACGGGTTTCGGGCAACATATCGTCCGACCAAGGTACCCCATTAATAGGGGCTACTGTGCTTGAGAAGGGTACCTCAAATGGTACCGTTTCTGACATCGACGGCAACTTTTCTTTATCGGTCGCTTCTGGCGCCACCCTAGTGGTCTCCTATACCGGCTACGAAGCTAGGGAAATAGCTGTAGGTAGTCAAACCACCTTGAACATCACTTTGCAGCAGGCTGCCATTTCGCTAGATAATGTAGTGGTGACTGCCCTGGGTATCAAGCGAGAAGAAAAAGCCCTGGGGTATTCGGTTCAGAGCATCGAAGGTAAAGAAATTGCTACTTCTTCAGAAGCCAACATTCTGAACTCTTTACAAGGTAAGGTAGCTGGTCTCCAGGTGGGAAGTGGAAATGGTGTCTCTGGAGGTACTACACGTATTACCATCCGAGGAAATAATTCCTTGGTTAATGGTCGAAATCAACCCTTAATCATTGTGGACGGGGTTCAAATTGAGAATTCTATCACCGGAGCCGGTGCTTCTTCACTCCAGAGTAACGAAGCAGGGCGAGATTGGGGTTCAGGTATTAATAACATCAATGCCTGGGATATTGAGGACGTCACGGTGTTGAAAGGTCCTAACGCGGCAGCCCTTTATGGTGCTCGTGGTGCCAATGGGGTAATTTTGATTACCACCAAAAAGGGCGAACAACGCAAAGGGATTGGTATCGACTTTACCACTAGTGTAATTCAGGAAGAAGCCTGGTTATTCCGCGATGTACAAAATGTTTTTGGTGAAGGTAGTGGAAACCCAGCATCACAGGAGTTTGAACAGAATGATCAAGGTCAGAACCTACTACCACCAGTAGGCTTCTGGGGTTCAGGAGCGAGTTGGGGCCCTGAAATGACTGGCCAGCCCGTACTGTGGTGGAACGGTGAGGTACTTCCTTTTGATCCACAGCCAGATAACATCAAGAACTTCTTCAACACGGGATCTAATAGAAGTTATAACCTAGCCTTCTCCGGTGCCAACGATCGAGGTAGTTTCCGTGCTTCCTTGACACGCAACGATATCACTCCGATCACACCTAATACAGATCGATCACAAAACACCATAAACCTTAATACCGCCATTAATGTCACCAGCAAATTGACGGCTACGGCTACGATGTCCTACATGGATATTTCGGCTAAGAATTCACCGGTGTTGGGTAACAGTGAAGCATCGATCGGTAAGAATGTTTCTTGGAACTGGGGAAGAAGTTATCGTCCCGATCTTGAGGCCAATAACTATATCAATCCGGATGGAACCAGAACAGATAGAGGTGTTGGGTTTCCTGCCAATAACGACCTAGGGCGGGGTAGAGGTAGAGCCGGCTCTTTCTTCTGGAATATCTATCAAAACAACCAATGGAGAAATAGAGATCGCTTATTGGGATCAGTAAGTTTGAATCTAGAAGTCCTTCCTTGGCTTAATATTGAAGGTAGATTAGGTATTGACAACTACAATGACAACAACGAGAATAGAAATGCTCCAGTTGATCCTGAGAAGTTAATCGGAGGACGTTTCTCCAGAACTCTAGCTAGAAACAGGATTCAGAACCACGTGGCTTTGATTCGTATGAATAAGACTTTTGGTGAGTCTTTGGACATCAGCGCCAATATCGGAGCGGAGCACTGGGGACGTAGTTTCTTTAGCATCCAAGGTGACAATGGTGGATTGAATTTTGCTGATCCAGATCTGTTTACTTTCAGAAATGCAGATTTGGGTAACCGTTCAGCTACCGACATCTTTAACAGATTCAGACCACAAGAGAATCAGTTCGACAAGCGAATCAACTCTGTTTTCGCTTCGGTTGATTTCGGCTGGAGAAATATGTTGTATTTGACCGTCACAGGTCGAAATGACTGGTCTTCTACACTTCCCGACGGAA
>ENA-UENX01000044-UENX01000044.1-marine-metagenome-genome-assembly--contig:-NODE-44-length-59365-cov-147.359216_pt1 | contig 59365 bp, 38 predicted proteins | sample MGYA00237875_ERZ529327 | MGnify/ENA primary metagenome ERZ529327 (study PRJEB26372, sample SAMN05368347) | marine metagenome | biome: cultured habitat; feature: ocean water; material: water; isolation... | reverse complement strand
TGATTTCACTAACACTGATGGAGCAACAAGCTCTTGTTTCCTATAGCCAACAGTCTCTATTTTCCCTAACTCCTCCTCAGCCGTTGCCTCTACTAAGTGCTTTTTCTTAGCGTCCCTAAGTGATTTCACTAACACTGATGGAGCAACAAGCTCTTGTTTCCTATAGCCAACAGTCTCTATTTTCCCTAACTCCTTCTCAGCCGTTGCCTCTACTAAAATAGGCTCACTTTTCTCTTCAGATAAAACAGCCTCTTGGGGCATCTCAGTAGCAATAATTTCTGTTTCCAACTCTTGAGCTGGAGAATTTTCTACTTTGTGCTCCTCAAAAATAACTATTTCTTTTTGTTTCTGGTATTCCTCATACCTTTCTCGCAAAATAGCCCGCCCCTGGGAAATACGCTTACGGACATTAGGCTCAGAAATACTTAACTCTGTAGCTATTTCCTTATAAGAGTATTCTTTAAAAAAGAGAGCAAAAGTTTCCCGTAGTCTCTTTGGCAAATTGTCAATAGCCAAGCGACAAAAATCTTCTAACTCTCCGTAGGCAACAGCAAAAAATGGATCTCCTCTTTGAGTCCTCCCATCAGCGCGAGATAGAACCAAGTCTAGATCCTCAACCTTTTGATGATAGCGAGCAGACTGCTTCAGTAGATCCATACAAAGGTTATAGGTGAGTTTTGCCAACCAAGCTTTGAAGTTATCAATTGTTTTGTGACACTTTTGTACTTTTTCCCTAGCCTTCAACATAGCCATACTCAGAGCATCCTCAGCATTTATAGAATTACCTCCCATCCATTTGACACAGCAATGGTAGAGATAGTCTTGATGCTTTTGCCACTCTTGCCAAAATAGCCGGTCAATATTTGCAGTTCTATTGTATCTGTTTAACATTTTTTTTTAATATATATATAATTAATTTTATCTATATACTATATATAATTAATTTTATCTACATTTTTTAATATATATATATAATTAACTTTATCTATATACTATATATAATTAATTTGATCTACATACTTAAGTTAAATAATCTATACAAATTAGATACAATCAGGAAATAAAAAAAATTTTATCATAATTTAATGGCTAAGTTAAGGAGTACATGGCTTTCACCAAGCTGCTTCTAAGGATTTTAGTTGAATATTTTGGTAAGGGTTAAGGAAAAAAATCTGTCTCCTTAAAAGTTTAGTCAAAAATCAAGAAGGCTATTACTAATTCTCTTGAGAACTAGCAAGCCCTAATTAAGAATTAGAAATAAACCGATTTGATTTACAAAAATTCATAAAAAAAAAATAATTCTTACGAATAAATACCGTTTATTGTTTTAGTGCCTAAGTATTCTTAAACTCAAACAATTATTGGCTCATAATTTAGAAAGAACCACCTGATGAGTAGGGATATTTTATGTTGCAGAAAACTCGTAGCTGTTCACTCCTACAGATAGTTTATAACTTGAAGTTTTTTGCAAGTTCTGTTGCTGATATAATACTAATAAATAAATTAATCAATTAATAATTAATTAATTGATTAGCAGGTACTGACAACCATGAAAAAAACTAATAACTGATAACTAAACAAAACTTACGCAGCTATCACCATATATAGTAGGATTTTTAATCTTGCCGAGCACTGGCTGTTAACCTCTCAAACTAGTCTATAATTCCATATGAATACGTAAACCCTGTTGAAAAAAGCAGATAACTGAAAATGACTATATTTCAAACTAACCCATCCAACCTTCACCAATTACTCCAAATGGTAAAAGATGGAGATGAACTTAACCTACAAGCAGGAGATTATAAAGCACCTTTTACCATAGATAAATCAATTACCATTCGTGGTAGTGGTAGCGATACCGTGATTTTTGCTGCAACCGAAACCCCACTAATAATTACAGCTTCAAAAGTACGAGTGGAAAATTTAACAGTAGAGCGAACAGTTGGTGGTGACAATGGGGAAGTTGCTATATTTGCTGAAGCTAATACTAACCCCATTTTGAGTCAGGTGAAATTAAATGGTGTTGCAGAAAATGTAGAATGGTCAGGAGTAAGTTGGAATATCCCCACAATTCTCGACTTTGGGGAAATAGAAATAAACCGACTGGTAGAACGTGAGTGGGAGTTAGAACTAGGTTCAGCTTGTCAGGTTTTGTGCGATCTTAATTGGTTACAAGTGCGCTCCAGTTATCTCTCACCGGGGCGACAAAATTTACAGGTTGTCCTGAATACTGCCAATATCCCTACTGGTACAAATTTATCTGGCTTGATTTTTCTGTCAGCAGCAGATAGTAGACGGGAATTAGAAGTTACTGCCAAAGTTATTTCCCCCCTTCCAGTAACTCCAGTTTTAGCAGCTTCCACAAAAGCTTTGCCAGCTAAAGTTTTGAACTCTCAAGATTGGGGTTATCGGTTTTCTGGTAGTGCCGCAGATAAATTGGTTCGCGCTCAGTTGGGTGAGGCAGCTCTGAAAAAATATCCAGAATTTCCCCAACGTCGAGCCAAAGCAGAAGCATTGATGTCTGAAATATTGGATGGAAATTCTCATCTATATTATGTGCGCCGTCAAGCGCCGGGAAGAGAAGAAGGAGAGGAAATTTGGGAACTGACTATGGCGACTGACAGGGAGGAGCAAGAGTGGGAAAAAACTTTGAAACTTCGCGGAGCAGTAAATATTGATGAAGACAGAGTTTTAAAATTATTATCGGTGCAGTTAATTTCTCAAAAAGCAGAAAAAGATGAATTTAGTTTAGCTTTGCAAATTCGTTTATTGCCACAACATCAGTATCGACGAGGGATACCATTGGGAGTAGTGCGCTCTATGGGTAAAATGCCTTTTTTTGGAGACCGTATACCTACAGAGGAGCAACTACCTATTTGGACGACTTTTGTAGAAATAGAGCAACGTATAGCAGAAAAACGTCAGTTTTGCCTACAGTTTCTGAGTCATAACTATGGTAGTGCAGGGAGAAAGATTACTTTTGAAATTGATGTTTCTTCCGCAACCATTGATGGTACCGCAGAAAGTGCTATAGACGATCTTGAGTTACGGCGACGACTATTTGAGGCTAAGAACGAAGATATTCAGCTTTTTCAAACTTCTCCTGCAGGTGGTGATGCTAGAGATGGAGAAAAGTTGGGAGCGATCGCTACTATTGACTGGAAAAAAGGTCAAGTAGGAGTAATGTTAGATAGTGAAATTGTGGAAATTATTAGTCGTGGGAGTTATAGAATACCATCCACAGGATTTCTATTTTTTATAGCTTCTGGGGATATAGCTCAAGTGAAACGCAAACGCAGAGCTCTAGAAGATTTACAAAGTGGTCGTTGTCAGAATCCATATTTGGGAGATTTTTTCTTTGATGCTACCTGTGCGCGAGCTCCGAAGCAGGTAGTTAAACTGCAACCCCAGGATTTATTGTTACCTGCTGCGAATGTTAATCAAATTGCTGCTGTGGAAACAGTTTTAGCTAGTCCAGATTTGGCTTTAATTCAAGGACCACCTGGCACAGGGAAAACTACTGTTATTGCTGAAATATGTTATCAAGTTGCTTTGCGTGGGGGACGAACTTTGATTGCATCTCAGGCAAATTTAGCAGTTGATAATGCTTTGAGTAGATTAGTTCATAACCCGGTTATTCGTGCTGTGCGTAAGGGAAAAGCAGAAAAGGTGCAGGAAGAAGGGGAGCCATTTTTGGAACACCGAGTCATTGATACTTGGTTGAAAAATACTGCAAACGACTGTGAAAGTGATTTGGATGAGCGGCTACAACGGGTAGAAATTTTACGGAATTTATTGATAGAGTCAGAGAGGTTTAATGCTTATGTGGAGTTAGAGGAAGTATGGGTAAGTCAGCAGCAAGAGTTGAGCGATCGCCAAACTATTTTGGAAACAAGTCGGGAAGTTTTAGCAAGTGAAGTTTTGCAATTAGAAACTGATACAAAGGAATTAAATTTTCTGATGTTGGGATTAGATAATTTGTTAAATTCTGCACCTAATGTTAATTGGCAAGACGAGGAAGTTAAAAGTTTATTACCCCGTTTACAACCTTATTCTCAGGAGGAAAAATCAGTCAAAGATTTAGTAGAGAATGTGCGTTTAGCTCGAAATATTTCCAGAGATATTGGTTGGGAAATTCCAGCATTAGGAGCTTTTGGTTTAGCAACTTGGTTTCAAGAAAATTTAGCTATTTTATTGCCAGAATTTTACAATGGGTTAGCTGTAGCAAAAAAAGTAACTCTGATGATGTCAGAACTAGAAAATTTACAGCAGATATATCAACAGAGTCATAGTAAGTTTGAGCAGCTCAAAAAAGATATTGATAACCAAGATATAGTTTCGGAAAATCTACAAAAAAATCGCCAAGAATTAGAATCACAAAAAAGTCAAATAGATTTAGTTGTTTCAGAAGTAGGTGCTTGGATAAATATTGGTAAAAACCGTATATTTGAGGAATTAAAAAAATGTTGGGAGACTGATCAAGATTTCCAATTAGATTTAATTGGGCTACCAGAAAGTTTGATTAAACTTGTTAATAGGAAAAAATTACAACTTTTGCCAGAATATGCTCAACCTCTTCATAGTTTGCCAGATTGGGAAAGAGTGGAAAAAGCATTAAACGCAGAGTCAAATCGTGGCTTTCAAAATATCCGAGGCCGAGAACATCGTTTTGATAATTTTTTGCAAATTATTCTAAGTAAACCACCAATAGTTTTGTCAGAAAGAGATTATCAAAAGTGGCAAGAATACGCTATATATTTTGAACGTTATTCGCAACTTAACCAAACAAGCCGACAAGGTTTAGTAGAAAAAATCCAACATTTTTTTGATGAAAATAGGAGCAAATATAGTCTGGTATGGAAAGCAGATAATATGTTAAATACTTTGGCAGAAGTAACAGATAAGATATCCAATAAAATTCTCCATCATTCTCGTGAAATGTTACTTCCTATGAAACGAAGAAATCAAAAAGAAATACTAAAAAATAAGGAACATTTAGAAGAAATTAGTGAATTACAGAAAAGCTACAAACAAGAACGAGAAGTAGTTGAAGAAGAAGGAAAAAATTTACATCAAAAGCTCGAACAAAAATATCAAGAGTTTATTAACAAATTAACAGGAATAGAGGTTCAATTAGAGTTTAATCCAGAAATTCATAGTTTAGCTAAAAAGTATCTTGAATCAACACCATTAGAAGTATTAAATGATCAATCAAATTTTGTAGCTAAAGTAAATTCTTGGGAAAATAACCTCAAGCAACTTGAAAAAATAGCCCCTTTATTTGAGCCTTTTACCGTTCTTACAGATATTAAAAATCTTCTCCAAAATAAACTAAATACTGCTCAAGAAAAAGCAGATAAATCTCAGGAAGAACTCCAATCTTCTGAAACAGAAATTAATCAAATTAAAACAGCCTTACAACAAGAACCATCAATAACCCTAATCGAAGAAAGAGACTGGTGGAAATCTGCATGGAAAAAAATCCCAGAAAATATCAAACCTAGGGTTTATGAAACAGAAATATTTGCCATAGAAATTTTGCAGAAAATTAAACTTCAACTGCAAAACTGGCAACAAGAATTAGACACAGAAAAAACATATCTAAATAGCCACCAGAAATTTATCCAAGACTGGATTGAAAAAATCAAAAAACCTTCAGAAAAAGATAGTAACGATCTGAGAAAAATTTATCTTGATAATGCCAATGTTATTGGTATTACTTGCGTCCAAGCTGCCAGTCGGAGTTTTGCTGAAGAATTTAATAGTTTTGACGTAGTTATAATTGATGAAGTTAGTAAATGTACTCCCCCAGAAATATTAATTCCGGCATTAAAAGGCAAAAAATTAGTATTAGTAGGAGACCATCGCCAATTACCACCAATGCTCCATAATAGTACTATTGAAGAAATTGCTGAAGAGATGAAGAGTACAAAAGAAGAACTAAGCTTTTTAGAAGAGTCGCTATTTAAAACTCACTTTGATACAGCAACAGAAAAAATCAAGCAGATGTTAACTATTCAATATCGAATGCACCCGAATATTATGGGAGCAATTAATCAGTTTTATCAACATCGTTTACAATGTGGTATTATTCAACCAAACGAAGAACGCGCTCACAACTTAGGTGGTGAAATTCTGCAAGATAATAAACATATTATTTGGGTAAAAATGCCACATTTAGAAAGTTTTATTGAACAAAAAGAAGGAACATCACCTTTTAATGAAAAAGAAGTTGATGTCATTGAAAAATTATGTGGTGAAATGGAGAAATCTTGGCGTATTAAAATTGCGGAGGGCTTTCCCAGAAAAGAATTAGGAATTATTACATTTTATAATGCTCAGTTACGACTAATAGACTCAAGAATTAATCCAGAAAAATTTCCATCGCTGCATATTAGAACAGGTACAGTTGACAGATTTCAGGGTATGGAAAGACAAGTAATTATTGTGAGTATGGTAAGAAATAATGAGGAGGGAAAAGTAGGGTTTGCTAAGAAGCCAGAACGGGTAAATGTTGCTTTTTCTCGTGCTCAGGAATTGTTAGTTATTGTTGGGTGTCATGGGTTATTTACTCAACATTATGGAATGGTGGGAAATATGTACTCAGAAGTTTCTGATGTTGTGCGTCGTCAAGGAGGGTTGATAGAATTTTCTGACATTTTGGGTGAATAAAATAATTGAGAGTTTGATCAAAATTATATTATAATTTGATTTGCCAAGCACCTATAGTATAGTTACATTCTAAATTAAATATTTTGCTAAATTCCTAAAAATTATCACATATCTTTTAAGATAATGGTAGTTAAATTTAGTAATTCAATTAGATGTCTATCAAGCTAATTGAGGGTCAGTTGGGTTTAAGGCTATTTTATGGCTTATTCTAGGAACTAGTGATACTTACAGCTAAGGATATAATCAGGGTTTTAGCTTATCCAAAAATCAGATTAATTGAGCTAAAATATGGAATTTTGCTTGAGGCAGGTATTCTATAAAATAGGGAAAGTAATCTTTAAATTACTAAAACAAGTTAAATTAGTGGTAGTATCAAAATATTTATAGAATTAGTAATATATTAAATGAGTCTTTTGTTTTAATTAGGAGTGCTCTGGAGAGAAAATAAAATGTTATTGGCACCGGATTTGCTTTTAGTTGGTAAATACCGTTATCAACTAGAATATTTAGATATAAATAAAGTCGGTACTCATGCTAAGTCTATTCTCAAATGTGACCTGATACAACCTGAATTATTACTATTTTTAATTTAGTTGTGCTTTGGTAGATAATATTATTAATAAATAACTACTATAAACAGGGAAGTGGAAAGATAATTTTGCTTTACTCTTTTAGATAAAATTATCTTAATTCGGTGAAAAAAAATGTTTTATCTTCAGCCAAGCCTGCAAATGTTATTAAATTCTCTTTCCTCATAACTCCTAACTTTAATCTTCCTAACTCCTAAGTCCTGAGTCTTCATTAACTATCTAATTATACCAATTAGACTTGATTTAATATTACAAGGAAAGGAGCTGTAACAACAATATCCAATTTTATTAAGTAACGCAAAATTAAGACAAATGTTTTTACAATCTTCTACTAAATATATCAGCCCAGAGTTAAATAATTTAGCCGATAAAATTGAAAAAGATAGCCCTGGAATATCAGTTTTTGCTGCTCGTCAATTTTGTTATAAACTATATCAAACCCCAGTTCAAATTGAGATAATCAAAGAGAGAGATTTGAATATTCTTGAGGAATTTATTCTCAGAGCAAGTATTGAGTTTAATCCTCCACCAACTGAAGTAGAATTAGCACAAATACTAAAGTTAGATCCTATATTTATTCAGAACACTACTAATACTCTTCAATCTCTACAAACTTTAACTATAACACCATCAGATTCTAGAATTAGCATAACTTCTGAAGGAAAAGAATTTTATACAAAAGGTTCCTTGCCACAACCCCCAGAAAATAAAATTATTTATGCTATTACTAACCCTCTTTCTGAAGAAATTAATTGGCAACTTTCGGGTTTAAATTCTAAATCTCCAGAACTGCCAAACTTAGCAGATTTTATAACCTTTGAAAATACAACTCCTGAAATTGCTAATTTTACTATTGAAGAACTAAAAAAGGAAATAATAGACTCTAATTTAGGTATTTATTTACCAGAATCAGGAAAAATAATTAGAGATATTTTCGTAAATACAGATGGGGAAAAATCTATCTGGAAAGCTATTTCTATTTTAGTTATATTTGATATAATTGAAGAAAAGTTGATTTTACAAGCAAGAGAAGGAAATAAAATTTTAGAAAGGGTATCAAATCAGTTACAGGAAATGATAGAACGAGGAGAAATTTTGCTCAATGAATTATGTGGTTTACCTCCTGAATCTATAGCCTCTCAAACAGAATCAATTTTAGATTTAAAGAACCAAAAAGTTGAGGAGAGACTCCAAAAAATTCGGCAACAAGGAATTGAAATAATTAAGCAAACTAGAGAGCAGGGAAAGAAAAAATTACCAAAAAAATCAGAATTTATTTTGTTGCGCGATCGCGAAATTAGACCAGAGTTTTTATCTACTCTAAAAGCAGCAACTCAACAGATTTTAATCTATTCTCCTTGGGTAACTGAGGAAGTAGTAGATGAGGAGTTTATACAGCTTTTACAAAAGCTAGCAAATAACGGGGTGTGGATTTTAATGGGATATGGAATTGCAGAAAAACAGGAAAAAGAAACTCAAGCAATGTCCCCTAAAGTTGAGGAAAAATTATTAACAATTAGAACTCCTGAAGATTTACCAGCAGCTCAGATATTTTGGTTAGGAAATTCCCATGCTAAAGAGGTATTAGTAGATAGAAAAGTTCATTTATCTGGCTCTCATAATTGGCTTTCTTATCGAGGAGATAGAGGTTTTCGAGGAGAGACAGCTTATCGAGTCACAAATCTTGATACTGTTGGGTCGGCTTATGAATATTTGCAGGCCAGATTTCAATTTCATGCTAAAAATTTATGGGAGTCTGCAGTATCAAGTAGGGATATTAATTTGGCTGTTCAATCTGTTTGTATTTGGGGAGCTTTAGGTATGGCAGAAATGGCGTTTCAAGAATTACAATATCATAATTGGATTGAACTTTTTCCAATGTGGTTAAAAGTAGTTATTCAGGGGTTGAGGTCGAAACAAATTTTACTAGATGAGCAGATTTTTAAGCAAGCAATTTCTTGGTTAAATATAGTTGATACATCATATCAAAATATACAAGATTTACGCTCTGGATGGCAAGGAGTTATAGGAGAGATAGCTCGTCAAAATTCCCAAGCAGCTTTAAATTTATTAAATGAGGTAGCATGGGCAGAATTTATCCGTTTAGAAATTTCCTTAACAGACACCCCAGAAAAATTTATAAAAACGCTAAATTAGTTAGAATAAATACTTTGGCATAACTATAAGTATTCTAGGAAATATGATGTTATTCCTCAACCGTTCTGAGAAAGCTACAACTACAACTAATTGAACCTCTTAATAATTCTACTGTTGCTTCTATCTTGATAGATTTTTGGGAAATAATTATATATTGCACCAGATAGTTATAAATTATGTCAAACAATTATACCAATTCAGTTTAAAGATCTCACAAATAGTTTGAGAGTTTAAATGTGAAATAATTTCTATAAATGACTGAGCGCATCACAGTTTTCAAACTTTAAAACCAGACTTTTAACTTTTGAATGTATAACTTCCGTCAAAGGGTATTACTTATCTATAATCCAACAAAACCGGGATTTTGATTATGAACTCGCTACCTTTTCCTAGTTGAGAAATACAATACAATTCTCCATTATGTTGCTCGGTAATAATTTGATGACTTATTAATAATCCTAATCCAGTTCCTTGACCAACTGGTTTAGTAGTAAAAAAGGGGTCAAACACTTTTTCCCGCACTTTTTCGCTCATTCCTATCCCATTATCAGCAATAGAGATTTGGACAGTTTTGTCGTTGTGTACCTCAGTAGTTATCCTAATTTCAGGAACAGCGGGACTGTCTGCCCTTGTTAAAGCATAGATCGCATTGGTAATAATATGCCAAAAGACTTGATTTAGTTGACTAGGGTAGCAGTTGATGAGAGGCAGTTTTCCGTAGTTTTTAATCAGAGTAATATCAGGACGACCCTTTTGATCTTGACAGCGATGTTGCAAGATCATTAACGTGTTTTCTAAACCTTCATGGATATCTATCTCCTTACATTCTGATTCACCAAGACGAGAGAAATTGCGCAAACCGAGGACAATCTGGCGAATGCGATCGCTTCCATTTTGCATTGACTGGAACAAGCGTTTTAAATCCTCACACAAAAAGTCTAGCTCAACCTCTACTAATTTATCTTGTATTGCTGGACTAGACTGGGGAAAGTTCTCTTGATAAAGGTCTATTAATTCCACTAAATCTCCAAAATATTCTTGAGCATGAAAAATATTCCCAGAGATAAAAGTAATGGGGTTGTTAATTTCGTGAGCAATTCCCGCTACCATTTCCCCTAGAGAAGAAATTTTTTCAGCCTGAATTAATTGAGCTTGAGTACGCTGCAATTGTTCTAGGGTAGCCTGTAATTGTTGGTTATTTTCTTGTAGTTTCTGGGTTCTGATTTCCACTTCAGCCTCCAGGTTACGACTATAGTTTTCTAAACGACGATAGAGCAGAGCATTTTGGATAGAAATGGCTGCTTTTGCACTCAAAAGATTGATAATTTCTATGGAAGATGAGGTAAAAACTTGAGTACATAGATAGTTTTCCAGATAGATAATACCGATAAGTTTTCCTTGGTTAAGCATTGGGGTGCAACAAAGGCTTTTCGGCTTCTGTTGAGTAAAATATGGATCGCTAATGTATACATTCTCTTGGTCGAAATAATTAATCAATATCCTTTGTCGAGTTCGTTTTACCTTATTAATAATATTAACTGGTAGAACATTACTTAGATTTGGGGAGGCCTTCAAGAAACGACACTTGTTCTGATCACAGATGACAGAAATTTCCCAAGTACCAAAGTTATCTACAACTAGAACACCTTTATCTGCTCCAGCATTTTCGATAAGAACGTACATTAATTTAGAGAGCAAAACCTCAAGTTCAACTTCCTCAGAAAGAGCATGGAAGGCTTTAATGGCAGACTTTAGATCTAGTAATTGAAGAGAATTTTCTAGGGAGATGCTAGTAGTGGAGCTAATAGGTTTGACCTGTTGAAGGATGGGGTTAAGGAGTTGAGGATAGGTTTGTTCTAGTTGCTCAGTTTTAGCTTTGCTACCCCAATAAGCATATCCATAATAAGCCTCTTGCATATAACCAGCAGCAATTTTCTCTTTGCCCCATACAAGATAAAATTTTGCTGCCAGTTCGTTAGCCAGAGCTTCTTCCTGGAAATATTCATTTTCTTTTGCTCCAGCAATAGCGCGGTCGTAAAAATCTCCTGCTTGATACTTTTTACCTAAAACTCGATACTTTTCAGCTTCCACTAATTGCCATTTATGCAAATAATTCATCGGCGCATATTCTGACCAAAGGTGTAAATTATTCTGATTTTCTTGTACTTGTTGCAGTGAACTCCCAATATCTGAGGCAGACTCTTGAAGAGTAGCTAAAGTAATTAAAGAATCATAAAAATAAAAGCCCGCTTCACCAACCGTTCCCAGTCCTCCAGACAAATACTTTTTAGCTGCAATAGTATCAGCTTTTGCTGAAAGGATATCCCCTAAAATAAACTTTAAAATTCCCCGATGGAGATAATAATGAAAAATTTGAGCTAGATCATGGGATTTTAACATTTCAGTCATCCAAGGCCTTCTATCATTACTGTCCTCAATTTCCAGATGAATATTTTCTGGATTTCCTAAGAGCAATACTGTTGCTTCCCAAAAAATCAAACAATATCTTTCAAAGTGTGACAGCTTGAATTTAACTGTTACCTCAATATATGCTTGGATTTGAACTACTAACTCTTTCAATGGTTTACCACACCAGAAAGAATTGAGACAAAATCCGTAACTATAACGACCGAGATATTCAACTTTGCCTATTTCAAGAGCAGCCTGATAACCTGCTTCAAAAATTGACAATGTTTCCTGGAGGTGATTTTGGTGATGATACAAACATAATCCAAGAGGGATGAAGGTTATAGCGGGAATATTTTTATCCTTGGCGTTAGAAGCTAAACGATAAGCTAATTCGCCCAATTGATTGCTTGTATAAATATCTTTCTTAAAGTTCAGCATAAATATTCCATAAACCACATATCCAGTCGGTGAAAAGATACCATTACCATACTGAATTGATAATTTAGTTTGTAAACTACCCAACAAAGCATACAGAGGAGAACCTGCTAGATAACAGCACGTAATCATTCTGGTAGATATTTTCAAAATCGCTAATTTTTCAGGATTTACCATAACTGGCAGGTGTAATAAATCCTCTATAGATCGATCGCCTATCAAAGCTTGAGTTTCTTCAATTTCATGCTCCAATTCAACAGAGGTAATAGTCTCGGGAAACTTAACTCCAAACTCTTCTAAAATTGACTTACCATAGGCGATCGCTTCTAGCAAATTATTTTGGGTAGTTAAAGCTTGGATTCTAATTATATGACTGTCTACTTGATCTAATAAAGTTTTTCCATGCTCAATAACTGCATCTATCTGTTGATTCATTCCCTGAAAATCCCCATAAATTACAGATGCTTCTGCTACCAATTCATGTAATTGTAACATGGTTACATATTTTCGTTGCCAAGCTTTCCTACCAAGTAAGTCAATGCCAATTACTCCATACTCCCTTGCCGCTTTGTAGGCAGATCCTCCTTTAGCTTTACGACAAGCAACAAGATTAAGTTCCGCTAGTTCATCCCGTGCAACTTGTTCAGTAATTAAATTAACTCCATAATTGAGTTGATTAACAATTTCAAAAATGTATCGTTCTCTGGTTTCTGGAGATATCTGCTCTAGGAGTAATTGCCCAATGTGATAATGGTTAGCTTCCTTTTGATCATCAGGAATTAGAGAATAGGCAGCTTGTTGGACGCGATCATGCAAAAAGCGATACCCCACATTTTCAATATATTCATAATCTACCTCTGTTTCATCATTGCTGGTATAAAATTTATATACTTGACTTTGTAGCAAAATTAACTCTGCCTCTAAAGCTGACCACAAAGCTGTCATCACATCTGATTTCAATTGCTTGGCCACAATTGCTAATGTATCTAAGTCGAATTTGTTGCCAATACAAGCTGCTAATTTAAGTACCTGCTGAGTTTCCTTGGGTAACTTCAGCAACTTTTGTGACATAAACTCCACCACATCATCAGTGAGAGAAAGATCATTAATTTGGATTATATCACATTCCCAATAGCCCTGTTCGCGATTAAAAGTAATGTATCTATCCTGATATAATCCTTTGAGGAACTGAGTTGTAAAAAAAGGATTTCCTTGAGTTTTCCGATTAATTAATTCCGTGAGTGGTTGCGAGATATCAGTTGAACAATGTAAAGTATCAGCTACTAATTGATTCATATCGCGGAAAGCAAGAGATTGAAGAGTAATAGTATTAACAGTTGTACCCAGTTGTTTCAACTCCTCTAGCGCCAAAATCAATGGGTGTACTGATGAAACTTCATGATCTCGATAAGCTCCCAACAATAGTAGATAACTATTATCCTCCATCAACAGTTTAATCAATTTCAGAGAAGCTGTATCCGCCCAATGTAGATCATCCAAGAAAATTACCAGGGGATGTCTTTTATCTGTGAAAACTTCAATAAACTTTTGGAACAAGAAATTAAAACGATTCTCCACTGCATTGCCTGATAGTTCTGGTACAGCAGGTTGTTTACCAATTACTAACTCTAGTTCTGGAATCACATCAATTAATACTTGTCCGTTCTGCCCAACTGCCTCCAAGATTTTCGTTTTCCATGCAACAAACCGAGCATCAGGCTCAAACAACACTTGTTCCATTAAATTTCGCAGTGCTTGTAAAAATGCTGACAAGGGAACATTTTGATTAAATTGGTCAAATTTACCTTGAATAAAGTAACCATGTTGAGCAGTAATTGGTTTATGAACTTCATTGATCACAGCAGTTTTACCAATACCCGAAAACCCTGCCAGCAGCATTATTTCAGATCTTGGAGCCCTATCCCCTTCTCCTTCAGATACCCGCTCAAAAGCAGCTAACAACTGCTTAACTTCCCTTTCCCGTCCGTAGAGTTTTTCAGGAATGAGGAAGTGAGTGCTAAAATCTAGCCTTCCTAATTGAAACTTAGCTATTTCTCCTCTAGCTTCCCATTGTTGCAAACAATTTTCTAGATCATACTTCAAACCCAATGCACTTTGATAACGATCTTCAGGATTTTTCCCCATCAATTTCATGACAATGTTAATTACCATCTGAGGTATTTGTGGAATACAAACCCCATTTCTTAATTCCTTGTTCTCAAAGATTGGTAATTTAGCAATATGGCAATGTACTAACTCCATTGGATCATCCGTGGTAAAAGGTAACTCACCTGTAAGTAGTTCAAAGAACGTAACACCCAAAGAATAAAAGTCCACGCGATAATCAATACCCCGGTTCATCCGCCCAGTTTGTTCCGGAGAGATGTAGGCCAGAGTTCCTTGTAGCACATTGGGGTGGGTAACTTCCTGTTGTGCTTTGGGCAACAAACTAGCAATATTAAAATCAATCAGTTGAATTTGTTGAGTTTTGGGATAAATCAAGATATTGGCGGGTTTAATATCTTTGTGGATGATGCGCTTTTGGTTCAGATAATGTAGAGATTCAGTTAGTTGAATAGCAATTCTCAAAAATTCCCCAAGGTTTTGTTCTAATTCAGTATCAACACTTTTCAAACCCCCATGCCAATAAGATGAAAGGGCGATCGCTCCATTATCTGGCATCACTAAAGCATAACCATTACCGTAACGTTCCAGAGCAAGAGGTTGTAAAATATTGGGGTGTTGCAGATGGCGACTTAGCATATATTGGTTGTGAAATTGTACCAGCTCATTAAATTTGGGGTTAACATTGGCTAAGACTTTGATAATTACAGGTTTGTTGTCACTATTGCGTGTACCTCTATAAACTTCTGTTCTTGTTCCTTGGTAGATAATTTCAGTTATATGGTAACCAGTTAGAGTAATCATAATTATGTTCGAGATAATTGACAATTTGATATTGTTTTATTGACTTTCCAGAATTCTACTTATACGATAGTTTTTTTGACCCTGACTTCTAATCTTTTTCCAAATACCCTGACTTCTAATCTTTTTCTAAATTCCTGATTATTTCGGATTCTAGACAAGTAGACTTTTATCTATAATAGTCTATAATGATAAAATTTAAAACTTCATTCAAATCATCAAGATTTCTCAACAGGTACCAAGCTCGTTTTTCCATAGATCTGATTATATACACCTTTCCAATTTTTAGCCAGTTAAATAAACTACACCATAGAATTCCAAGTACTCAACAACTACAACAGGACTTACGCAAAGAAACTATATATATATATATAATGTATGGCAAAAAAGTGCGATCTTCACTATATCCTTTAGGCTCAGGTGAACCGCCACCCGGAGCGAAGGCTTTACTATTTTTCTTGAAAAAAGCTTCAGTTTTATAATAGAGTTTTTGGGAATTAAGGAAAAAAAAACGACTAAAACCTAAACAAGTTTATTTAGGTTTTAGGGTGCTTTTTAGTATTAAAATCCTAAAAATTTTATATAGTAAGCGTTTTATAATTTCCAATTTGACCACATCCAACAACTCTAATTAAATACTTTTCAATTCAAATGAAACGTATTGCAATTATGAGCTCAGACCCAACCGATAATAATTCGTAGCTTTTCTTTGTAAATACTTTTTTCTATTTTGACAGGAAAATTTATTCAGAAATTCCACACGCTCCATCTCACAAGCAATAAATTTTTCTGAATTATTCCTAAAGGTCACACTGCATGGGTCCTAGACCTGTGAATTGCTTGATTATAGCGTGAAATCATTCTCCAAACTCATTGGCTATGAAATTCACATTTTACAGCTCTCAGTAATGATTAATTGAAGTCATATTTTGACAAGACGTTAGTAAATTAGGGTATAATATTTCCCAAAAGCCCTTATAAGTAAACTTTAATGCAATGCCCTGAATGTAAATCAACCCAAGTTAACAACAGTGAAAAAAAGAAAGGAAAACACCAATTACATCTGTCTACACTCCCTACCATAAACCGCTATGTTTAAGCTCAAAGTGATAAATGGATCTAAGTTGCAACAACGACAATTCGATAATTAAGCAGTGGAGTTATTCATACAATGTGCCAGACTAAACCGTATAATTTAAACAGGTAAACCCAAAAGCTACAAAATTAAAATCTATTCAACTCCAACTAAGGGAAATTCTCACTTTAGCGGAGCAAGTTCAGCAGCTAGATCGCCACTTTCATGAAATAAAGCCATTCACCCTTCTTAAATTCAGAGATGTTCCCGTACCATTAACTCAAAAAAAAAAGTAGCGGTTTAGCGATCGCATACTTTCTTAATCATACCTTCATTTACCAACGCCCTTTTTTCAATTTAATTGAACCTCTTTTGTAATATTTACTAATACTTGGTCACCTCTAGTCAAACTATACTCACCTCTCCATTTACCTATAGGAAGGGACTGAGAATTATTGCGTTTACCCACATACCCCATCCATGTCTTGTGAGCAGATTTCATTTCCTTTTTATTGTCTATAACCCCCTCACCATTAGGAGCAAATAATTGATAATGTTCTTTATCCCCAGGCAAAACCCCATAAATTTGTACCCAAAATATTAATGCCGCACTATTTCCTGCTAAAACAGTATCGTAAAATTTGCCAGACCACAAATCATCCATAGTTGGCGCAACAGTAGCAAACCCACTTCTAATAATTCCAGTTGGTTTATAACTCAACGGTTCTTCCCAAATTGAATTACGAGGAACATTACAACCACTCTTAACATTCACTCCAACAAATGGATCTACAATTTCTCCTTGATATCGAACACTTAAATGAACATGAGGAAAAGAAGATAAACCAGATGTTCCTACTATTCCCAGTTGAGTACCTGCTTTGACAACCGTTCCTGGTTTCACAACAACACTACCATTACGGAGATGACAGTATTGAGCTTCCCAACCATTACCATGATCTATGACTATTCCATTTCCACATTCAATATTCTTAACCGCATCCCGATCTGCTGTATCTATTATTCGGCGATCTGGTATTCCGTCTCTGGTTCGTAGCACTTTACCAGGCGCCACAGCTGTCACAGCTACACCTTGTGCCATAATTTTTTCATCAGGTATAGCAAAATCTGTTCCTTTGTGACCATCGTAAGTTTGCCTGCCACAACCAAAATCTAGTTCTTTCGGACTAGGATCGCGATCGCTATACAACAGAATAAAGCAGTCTTTGTCAAGCTTACATTCAATAGGTAGAGCAAATTTTGGATTATTTGATACCTGAGCAATAGAATTTTCAAAGACAGAATTTTGAAATAGTCGGGTATGAGCATTAGCACTTAGCAGGTAGTTAGTTACTAATGCTATTACTAATGCAGTAACAAAACCATAAAAATAATTTTTCAGTTTCATCAGTATCTAGTTAATAAATATTTCTAATATTAGTTATTTTCATAAATTATCTCAATACTTAGAAAAATCTAGTAATTCAAAGCTTTTTTCAAACTTATAAATAGGAATCTATCCTAATCTCATCTTTCCAATAAAGTCAATTTCAGATGTTTCTCAGAACTAAATTTCTAACAAAAACATCTATAACTATAGACTAAATTCAAAAAATTGTCAACTACAACCAATACAGATTTCGATTAATTTACCCGATATATTCAAGATGTAGATAAAGTTGATAGAAAAAACTATATCTATGCCAAGGTCATCTGAAGCAGTTGCCTCTATAGACCTTGATCATTTGATTTAGCTTGAGAATACAATTGAAAACTTATTGATATTACTTCTTATTTAGCTCTCAGTAAGACTAATCCATAGATGGATTTTAACTGTCACATCTGAAAATCAGCTCAATCAAGAATTGATACCATTAAGTAAACTAGACAATTCTGCAATTAACTTGTTTAATTTACCAAGATATCCTAAAACATCTTGGTCGAGCTAGTACAATTTGCTTTCTCGAATAGATTCAATCAACTTTCATTTAGATGTAAAACTAATCAGGAGTGTCGATAATGGCAAAAATTGGTATCTTTTACGGTAGCACATCCGGCGTCACCGAAGAAATCGCTACAGCATTACACGAAAAAATTGGCGAAGAACTTTGCGATATCTATAGTATGGAAGAAGATTATGATGAATATAGTCAACTTCTTGATTACGATTATCTATTATTAGGTTGTTCGACCTGGGGAGCAGGAGAGGTACAGAATGACTGGCGCGAACCACTTTTTGACATGGATATCGAAAAACCTGATTTTACTGGAAAAACTATTGCCTTATTTGGTGCAGCAGATCAAGTCAGTCATGGAAAGCACTTTGCTGGTGCATTACAAATTATGTGCGACCACTTTGAGAAACTTGGTGCAACTGTAGTGGGAGAGTTTCCCATTGAAGGTTACAGTTTTGAGCACTGCTCTGCCGTCCGTAATGGTAAATTCGTGGGATTACCAATTGATGAAATTAATCAAAGCGATCTAACTGAAGATAGAATTACACAATGGGTAGAAACCCTACGCCCCATTTTTTTAGGTGAAGAAAGTTCTGTCTTATTGGCTGCTTAGGTAGGAAAATTTATATAGCACCCAACACGCAACAGTAGGAAAAATTTTACTGTAAAAGATTTCTCCAAATCTCAATAATTGAAATCTTGATACCAATTTAGGTAGCGATCGCTGTGGAGGCGGCAACCTAAAAAAAACCACCGGAGGAAGTTATTCAGGTAAATTTATCTCTTGGTTAAATAACCGACACCCAGTTTTTAACCCAGATTAATTTAGAATGGGAGTCAAAAACTCTTAGTCTATTATATAAGCCCTAGTAAGGTGAAACTAAAGCTTCCAAAGGATGAGGAGGATGTTTGCCCTTAACAGCTGTTGCCGTAGCATTCCCCCCGTGAAAAGTAAGCATGCAGCTAAAGCAGCGATTTATTGCTCCAATATTGCTCAGTAAAACTATCCGGAAAGTTCAAAAAAGGAAAAAAGTAAGCTCACAGCTAGATTTATGTCTATGTTGAAGACTGTAGGAGTCTGTTAGTAGCCTTGAAGCAAATGTGTATTTCCCATTTGCGATAGGCTAACCGCAGAGTTCCAGGGCGTTTCAAACCCTGGAAATGTTAAATCATCATCTATTGTATCTGTAAAAAATTGTTTTGTTTGCATCAGTTCATCTCCTTTTGGGCTGGGGAATATATTATTCCCCAACTTTTTTTTTATTTATGGTAGTTTTCAAATAGAGTAACCAATAACTTAGAGTCAAACCGAAAAATCCTTACTTTGAGCTATCTTAACTTGCTCTAACTCCTCTGTAATTGTTTCTCTTAGTGTAATGAACCTATCTTTTCCTGTAGATTTTTTTAGCCAATAGCAGTTTGATTAGATAATAACAGCCATTTTTGTAACCCATCAATTAACCCTTGAGTGTAGTTATAAGCTGCCATATTGCCTTGATCACAAAAACACTTTGCAGCGGCTTGCAAATCTTGAATTGCTGCTTCATAAAGTCCACCTTCTTCAAGCAATAACCCTCGGTTTAAATATGCTTGAGCTTCATAGGGATTAATTTGTAGACTTTTACTAAAATCTGCCATTGCTCCTTCAATATTTCCCATCTTCCTACAGACACAACCTCTGTTATAATAAGCTCTAGAATTATCAGCATCTATATAAATAGCATAATTAAAATCTGCCATAGCTTTGTGGGTATTTTTTGACATTAAATATGCCAAACCCCTTTCATTATAAATATCTCCTTGATTAAGGCTAGCATCCTGCTGAATATTTGTTAGAATTAAGTTATAGTTTTCTATGGCTTCGTGATAATTCTTTAGTTCAAAATTAGCCAACCCACGATTATATAAAGCACGAAAATCATTATGCTGATGATTAAGGACCTGATTATATTCTGCAATAGCCTGTTGGTAATTACCAATTTTGTCATAAGCTAAACCTAGGTTGAGATTTGCTTCTATATTTTTTGGATTAATTTTTATGGCTTCGGTACAGTCAGCGATCGCTTCCTCATATTTTCCCCATTGAAGATAAACTAAACATCTATTACTATAAGCACTAGCAAACTTAAATTTCAATTCTATGGCTTTAGTAAAATTTTCAACTGCTTGCTCATAGTTTTTGTTTTCTGAATTAGTAATTCCTTCAGTAAAGACCTTTTTAGCATTTCCAATCTTTAAGTTAGCAGTTGCAATTTTCATCGGTGGAGAGAATGACAAAAATAAGACTGTAACAACAATAATAATGCTGAATAAAAATCGATATAAGCCACTCATTTGTCACCGTATGTATTTACTTAAGATGCCAATATTGGGGCGAATACATAGAGCTATAGATTTAGTATTTCCTTTTGCTCTAATTTTCACCCCTACTATTAAGGAATATATTATCAAGATGAGAAAGCTTTCATTTGTGATTTAGAAAACTTTTCTCTCCTATCTTTTCCTAGTTTAGTATGAATTATTTCCAGCCGCCTTCAGCTTGAGCCATAACATAAGCTGCAACATTTTCAATTTGTTGAGGTTTGAGACGACGCCCAAATGCTGGCATTGCATTTTTACCATTTGTCACCTGGTAGATAATTTTCTCCGCTGCAAACATACCATATTTTTCTAAATCTGACTTTTGTAAAGTCTTTGCAGGGTTAATGTTATTCTTACCTCCGATATGGCAAGCTGCACAGTTACCTTGGAATACCCCCTTCCCACTAGCTATATCAGCAGCAAAAGCTGAAGGTTGTAACGCAACAACAACAAACATTATGGTTAAGACCACAATTGATAGTAATTTTTTCATTTGTTCTTCTCTGTCAGTACGAACACAGATTATTGTTAAATCCGTTTTTATTATTTTCAATGAAGTTTAATATTAAGTCAAAAGACATTTTGTCAAACATAATAATTGGATGAATTACTATTAAATAGTTTTTCATGCTTTTCATTTTTCTTAAAAATTAAAAAATACTTAAGTACCATAATAATATTGTTTACCTAACTTAATTTGATGTAAAAAATACAATATAAAGACTTCAAACTGACAAAAATTATCATTAATTTTGTGTGCCTACTTATTAATAATCAAAATAACTATCCTCACCCTCAAATACTTAACTTTTAGAGAGAGAAAAATTTAATATAGTAACCCTGTAAAATCACTAGACTTCTTCAAAAAATAACTCTAACTCTTGTTACTTTTGCCCTTTACATAAGTGCCCTCTGCCTACTACCTGAAAGCAGCCCATTTATTTCTTTCATTTTTCAGATAAGATTGCTATAATTAGATTTCTATCTTCTTTGTCTGTTTAAGAGCTAGGCTTTTTTTCATTTCTTAAAATCTTCATCGGCCTAAAGTCGCAGAAATTCTAACCGAGCTGGAGCTCAAGGAAATGTCACTTATTAGCTATAATCTTGGCTTATTTATGATAATCTGTAATTACCTTAATTTATCCTACTTGGATTTAAAACAGAACTGCATCCAAATTACCAGCCAAAAACATTGCTAGCTAAACATAAGCTCTGTAGGCCGTCATGCAAATAAATTGAGGTTTGTGATTAACTTTGTCTAGCAGAAGTCCCGCAACATAGTTGACTTGGTGTCAGGATGAATGGGTTATTTCTGAATCATTTTGTCTACTTCTAAACGTTTATCTTTAATATCATCAGGCAAATTATCTATGAAGTCGCTAATTACCTGCGTCATTGTTTTCTATTTTTTTATAGCATATAATCTTAACTTATCTAATCTTTCTTTAGTTGTTCGACAATGCAATAATTATTTCATATTTATATGCTGCAATTATGTATATAAATTATAATAATATATATGTTCAAAAAATAAAAGATAAATGAGAATACCCTACTAATACAAGTTGCATCCAACAAAAGAGCAAGCAGAAAAAATAGACAAGATACTAGATATGTTGCGTTATCAATATAACTATATGTTGGCTATTGGTTTATTTGGTGGGAACAAAATAACTTTCCAATTAATGCTTTTCCTTTTATATCTTATCTACCCGCTCTTAAAGACCAACCAAAAAGATTTAGTCAGTAAAAGTAATTAACTCAATTAAAGTTAGATAGACCCTGGTACAAACAGATTCATAGCTAAGTATTACAAGAAGCACCAAAAAGAGTTGATCGGGCATTTGATAGATGGCTAAAAAGTGACGTTAATAGTAAACACTTAGGCAAACCTAGGTTCAAAGGAAAATGTCAGTACAAAACATTTACTTATCCTCAGTTTAAACAACATCATTTTGTTAATAACAAAGTCAAATTATCTAAAATTGTTGATCTGAAAGTAATTGTACATAGACCTATTCCAGACCGTTTCACTATCAAAACAGCATCATTAATTAGGAAATATAATTGGTATTTTGTCGCTTTCAGCTTAGAAGACAAGTCTATAGCTGAAATTAAACTAGATATTAAGCGAGGTACAATGGTAGGTATAGATGTTGGTATTATAGATTGTTTTATTATTTCTAACAATGAATCATTTGCAGCTCCTAAATACCTGATAAAGGCCGAATAAAAAAATCAAGTTAACACAAAGGAAAGTGTCTATAATCAAGAAAGGTTATAAACCTAGATAAAAGGTCATTAAAAAGTTAGCTAATAAACATATAAAAGTTGCTGATACCAGAAAAATTTTTCACTTAAAAAATGCTAATAATTTGTTATATAAATATGACATTATTGCAGTAGAAAAGCTAAATATAAAAGATATGTCTAAATCTAGATTAGCTAAATATATATATGATGCATGATGGGGAAATTTCAAGACTATTTTAAACTAACAAAGCCGAAAAAGCTCGTCAGTTAGTTGTAGAAATTAAACCTCATGGAATGTTAACTGAATGCAGTAATTGTGGGCATCAAGTCAAAAAAACTTTAGCTCAAAGACAGCACCAATTTCCTAACTGTAACTTATCAATTAGTAGAGACTTAAATACTGCAATTAACATCAAAAATAGAGCCAAAGTATTGATTAAATACTTGCTGCCACAAATCAAACTTAAATCATATAAAGGTTTGAGCCTATTCGCGCATCAATTTGAGAGGTAGGGCATTCCTTGTTAGCTCAGTTTATGTCTATATATTAGAGTTGCTGAGAAGCCCGCTTTGTAGCTTGTCTCAAAGTTTGGAGTATGTCACGGAAAAATATTCCTTTTTCATGACTTCTCAAATCTCAGGAATTCCAATGCCATTGACTTACATAAGCCGTTGGTTTAGGTTAAACCCAAAAACTGTTACCCTGCTTGAGGTATTGTTTTCTACTCGGTAGTATCGGTTATTCAAGTGTGAACACTTTGGTTTGAGTTGTAAGGCAAGACTTAAATGCTTGTTGAAATATAACAATGAAGTTCAGTTTTACAGTCCGTGTCAGGGGAGCTGGATCAGATTGATGTGGCGAGTCTTAGGGAGCGTCTTCAAAGACTTATGTAGATAATAATCATAGGTTTTTCCAAACGGAGAGTTGACCTTTTCCTGATACAAACCTCAGAGATCCATAAGCTAATACACCTATCCCAACCCACCCTCGTCACTTTCCGGGGGAGGATATTTAGGAGTTGGTTACCTTTTCTTCAGCATCCATTTTTGGTCTCGGACTGCCCGTCCACGACTAATTAATCAACAAAATAATAGTATTTGTATTGTCTTCAAAAAAATAACTAAAAAAAATCGCCCTAAAAGGGCGAGGTATTAAACTCAATTTTTCAGTAATGTACAAGTTAAGTTCTGCTATTATTTTACAATCATATGACCAACCATTCCGGCACCACGGTGAGGAGTACAGAAGAACTCATAATCACCAGCCGTAGCATCTGCTGGGATACTTATATCAAAGCTTTCTCCAGTTTTATATGCCAATTCTTTGTGGGAAAGTGCTTTAGACAGATCTGCATTTGGTGATTTAGCAGGATTAAAAATTACATTATGAGGTTGAAGCATACCATTCTTGAATGTAACTGTATCACCTGGTTGAACAGTTACTTTCTTCGGAGCAAATTGTAGCCCACCAGCACCCATTGTTACTTTATAGTTTGCTGCTTCTGCTGGACTAGAGAATACTAGACTACTGATAACTAGCATTACTACGGAAGCTAGTATTGCTATAGACTTAGACAATGAGGAAATCTTACTCATCTTTAACCCCTATTTTTTTAAATTATTCTGTATTTGTACTATGTATTATATAATAACAAGACAAATCGTCATACCTAAATAATTTACTATAAATAATCGGGAATTTTCAACTAGGCCAAACTAAAATCGAAAAATTAAAAATTATGAGTCCTCTACCTAATCACCGTCCACAACAAATGTCCCTTGGCCCTTTGGAAACAGAAATTTTGAATATTGTTTGGGACTTAGGTTGTGCCACAGTCAAAGAGGTACAAGAAATTATTCTAGCTGACCCTGAGCGAGAGTTAGCTTATACTTCAGTAACCACTGTACTACGTCGCCTAACTCAAAAAGGTTGGTTAGTCTGTGATGCAAGTGAGCGTGCCTTTGTGTGGCGACCTTTGATTTCTCGTACTGAAGCCAAAATCTTGAAAGCCCACCAACAATTAAATCAATTTCTGGCAGTAGGAAATCCTGATGTGGTAGCCGCTTTTGCGGATAGTTTAGACTCTGCCAGTATAGACCAAATAGAGGAGATAGCCGAGAAGCTAAAAGCTATACGCAAAGCTAGGGAGGAGAAAAAATAATGCACCTAATTATTATATTTTTAGTTCTAGGTTTAGCTTATAGCCTCAGAACTGTGGATTTTTTTATTTCCCCTCATTGGTTAGTCCGTTGGCAGCGGTCTTTACTATTATTTGTTTCTTCTCCCCTATTACTTATTGCAACAGCTATTGCAGTCATTTGTATGGGGCCTCAAGGGGAAATGCTGGGATTATCAACTGGATGGATTAGTTATATAATAGCCTGGAGCTTTTGTGGATGGATAGCTATTTTGGGTTTGGTTTTAGGCTATCAAGGTTGGCGGTCTATACAAAAGGTTAATGATTATCCTCAAATAAATATTAAAGGTAAATCTGTATTTTTGCTTGATAATCCAATTTTATTTAGTGCTCAAATAGGCTTTTGGAATTCTAAGTTAGTTGTTAGTAAAGGGCTTATAGAAAGGTTAAGTTCTGATCAAATTTATGCAGTTTTGAATCACGAACAAGCTCATTATTATTATCGAGATACTTTTTGGTTTTTTTGGTTAGGTTGGTTAGGGAAAATAGTTCCTTTCCTACCAAATACTAAAGCTTTGTGGGATGAACTTTTGACACTGCGAGAAATTCGTGCGGACCAGTGGGCAAAAAAACAAGTTGATGGGTTGTTGTTGGCGGAGATTTTGTTATTAATGGTAAGCGATCGCCTGACTCAACCAACTAACTTTTATGCAGCATTTAGTTGTACAACTCCCCCTAACCGTTTGACAGAAAGAATTGATGCCCTATTAGCAGAAACAGATTTTTCTATTCAAGGAAATAATTACTGGTTTTGGAGTTGGATATTATTAAATTTTTTCCCTTTAATTACTATGTTATTTCATCAGTAGAAAAGGGAATATGACTTATGAATAGATTTTCAGGATAAAAATACCTTAGATATAGTACTTTAGTTTTCTTCTTCCTATTCTCTTTTACCAGATGAACTATTCGCTAAAAACACAAAATTATCTACTTTATTTATTTGATAAATGCTTAATATAGTCTACAGCTAAAACTTTTTTTTGTCTTTTCTGGTGCTGTAAGTTGTGCATATGTTCAAATAATTTCCAACAGTATTCTTGAGAAAGTCCACAAGTTATTGCACCTCGAAGTACAACGTTAAAATACCAATCATTAGGAGCTAATTCCTGGGATAATTTATCTACAACTACATAAGTAATTACTTTACTATATAATTTGCCTTGGCTATAAACTTCAACTGTTTCTGGTCGATAACCACCGCAGTGAATTTGTTTAACAAAATCAAATTTAACAGTCTCTCTTTCATCAAGGCGATCGCGTAACCTCAAAGGTAAACTATAAAGTACTCCTTCCACAGTTGAATTTGGATCTTTGACTACATCTAATGCTCCACAATTACGCTTTTGTAAATAATTATAAAATCCAATTCTGTACCCTTTAAGTTTCCCAGGACCAATAATATAGGGATGAGTATTTTCACCCAAAGTTCGTTTTAAATCTACAGGACACATACAAGAACCATAAGCAAAATAGTAAAACTTTTTCTCTGTAGAAATTAGCTTGTTCATCTTGGCTATTAAGGAATGATAATTTAAGAAATATATATGTAGTGTTTCCAGAAATATTTATAGCAAATAGCAAGTATATCAGGTATAAACATTAATTAAGCAGGTAAACAAAATAAATTACACATAGTTGAAATTCTAGGAAATTCTTATTGTGTAAACATAGCTATTTGTAAATAATGTTGTAAATAATTTTGTGTAGCTGCTTATTCCTGTCTTTTAGACAACTTGCTACTCACTAGTATACTTTACTGAAATGAAACACATACTTTATACCAGTAACAATTACTTGTTAATATTATCTAAACTCATACTGACACGATTATCAGTGATAAATATTACAGTTTTATTTCTTTAACTACTTAATGGAAAAAAGAGTAGAGAGTATCTTATTCTGTGAAAAAATACCCCCTATATATAGCATATATAGCACTTAGTATTATGATTATGTTTTTTTAATACCCACTGTGGAAAAAATTTAGGGAATTGAGAATAAATAGCAATTAAATTGAGAAAAGCATTTTTATTATGCTTAATTGATGAGACTTAATATTACCGTTGTAGCTGAGGTTATATTATGGGTGATAACAAGATATCTCTACTACAAAAACTTTACTATTTACACCTTGTAAATCTAATTTTTGATAGGATGCTATATCTTTAACAACTTTACACAAGATCTGAAAAATTTATTCGGTACAACCAATGAGGAAGAGACCTGATATTATCACAGTAGCTGAGGTAAACATTATTGAAACGGTAAGACAACTGCACTACAAAAGATTTACTATTTACACCTTGTAAACCTAATTTTTGATAGGATGCTGTAGCCTTAATATTTTAACACAAGATCTAAAACTTTATTCCCACAATCGACGACCAGATACACCCTTAAACCTTTCATGGGTATCTTTCAACAAATTTGGTATATCCAATTTTTCCGGACATCTAGGTAAACACTCACCACACTCAGTACATCGGTTACCTTTCTTACCAGGAAACCAATGACCAGCATTTTCAAACATTCCGTATCGATATTTAGCAAAATCTATCATATCATAAGCTATCCCCAAATTCCTTAATCTTAGAATTTCTGGAATCTGAATATCTTCTGGACAAGGTAAACAAGCATAACATTGGCTACATTTTTCCGTTCCCAAGCGCTTTAAAGCTTGGTTTTCTAAACGCTGAAATATTTCTGTTTCCTGAGAGCTTAGAGGTTCTATGCGATCGCTCATAGTCAAAGGCCATTCTAATTCTTGTGGCCTAGCAGCACCCAAGCTCAAAGTTGTAATTCTAGGATCACTTAATAAAAAACGATAATTTAATTCCAGTGGCAGAAAAGGCTGACACAACTTCTGAAGATTAGGAGGTGGTGTATATAATTGTCCACCTTTATCTCCTGGAGAAATAATAAAAATGCCCATATCTTTCTGGTGGGCTAACTCGACTGCAGGAGCATGACGTTGGAAAAAGTAGTAGTAATGTAAATTAATAAATTCAAAAAAATCTGTATTAATGGTTGCTAAAATTACCTCTAAAGGCCCATGAGTTGAAAAGCCAATATGTCGGACTCGCCCATCACTAATTACTTTATGAAGGGCTCTTATCCCATAAAGAGTAGTTTCTAAATGTTTCCAGGTATTAATGCCATGAATAGCTAGAAAGTCTAAATAGTCAATATTGAGATTTTTCAATGATTCATCTATGGAACTTTCTATCAGACTGACATCTTGTGTCGGCGTAATTTTCGTTGTTATATAAAGTTGATCACGCCGCAACCCAGAGGCCAAGGCTGTGCCCAGATACTTTTCACTTTGACCATAACCCCTAGCTGTTTCTATATGATTAATTCCCATTTTCACAGCTTGTTGTATTGTTTGAATAGCATTTTCCTGAGATACCAAATATCGCATAGTACCCAAGGAAAATACTGAGAGATTGAAATTAGTTTTGCCAAACCTGCGGTAATACACCTGTATATTTTAAAATCTTTAACGCCATCCCCGGCTCTTAGACATGGGAAAACAACTGAGCCCTAAGCTCTATGTTTTTATGTCATTAATGTTATTATGACATTCCTCTAGTACAGAGAATTTTAGCAACGTTTCATGGAGTTTTTGGCTCCAACTTTTAAGAAGGATGAAAACTGTAATTAACTTGCCATAAAAATACCTACCATCATGCTAAAACTAAAAATCTCAAATAGGCTGTTCAAATTCTTTCTTAGGGAAATAAATATTTTTTTGAATTTTAGTTTTTGGATTTCAACTTCTGTAAAGTAATATCAAGACAGTTCACCAGTACTAGATCCACCACGTTTGATCAAATCTTCAGGGCGAAGTTTTGACACAAAATCCCGAAATGCTTGCCTTTCAGCTTCATCTGCATCTCGGTCTACGGGGATCGAGGCATCTGCTATTACTTCTTCCATGACCCAAATTGGGCTATTTGTACGCAAGGCAATAGAGATAGCATCACTGGGCCGGGCATCAATTTCTTTTTTAGTTTCTCCTTGCTTCACAATTAGCACTGCATAGAATGTATTATCTTGCAATGAGTGAATTACCACCTTTTCTAGAACTCCATTGAGTGAATCTAGAATATTGACAGTAAGGTCATGAGTCAATGGACGTGGTGGTAGATGGTTTTCCAGGGCACTAATAATTGCCTTGGCCTGATCTTGACCTATATAAATAGGCAACGCACGTCGCTCTGTACTATCTCTTAACAACACAATTGGATTACGTGTTGCTGCATCCAATGCTATTCCAGCGACTTTCATTTCAATCATAGGCTCGGCCTCATCTTATAAATTATTTTTATTATTTTTGTCAAACTATATAGGATATGAATAATTCTAAGTAAGAAAGAATTGAATGTTAGTGTGCCCTGATCTTTACCTAATATAAGTTATTTTCACATTTATTTATTATTTTTATCTTTTAAGGTATGGTATCTGCCTTGACTAATAGCAAACCAAAGGTTAATACCATCTTATCTTTAAGCTATATGTTGTTGCAACTGCTCTAAAAATTTAACTAAACTTTAATTAATTAATTAATCATAGGGAAAAACAAAAACAGTGTTTACAGGATTAGTTCAAACTTTAGGAAAAATTAAACTTTTAGAAGAAAGCCAAATTTTAGTTTCTCTAGCATCATCTAGCAATAGCAAAATTATTTTAGAAGATTTGGCCATTGGTGATAGTGTAGCTGTAGACGGTGTTTGTCTAACAGTAATAAATATTTTAACCCAAGGATTTTTAGCGATCGTATCACCAGAGACTTTACAACGTAGTACACTAGGTCAACTTTCGGATAGGTATGTTAATCTTGAAACTTCATTAAGAGCAGGCAGTAAATTAGGAGGCCATTTTGTGACGGGTCATATTGACGGGGTTGGATGCTTAGAAACCTCTGTTAAAACTATTAATGCCTGGGACATGAAATTTACAGCTCCACACAAAACATATGAAAGCTGGGAATGTCAGATTGCACCGTATATTGTACCTAAAGGAAGTATAGCAGTTAATGGTATCAGTTTGACTGTAGCTGATTGTGATCGGGATGGCAACTGGTTTCAGGTAGCAGTTATTCCTCATAGTTTTAATGAAACAAACTTGAGTCATTTAAAACCAGGTAGTTTAGTAAATATTGAGGCAGATATTTTGGGTAAATATGTAGCTAAGTTTCTCCGTCATGGGTCTAATAATTATTCAGTTTTACCACCTGCTTTAACAGTAACTTCTCCTGTTAATAATTTAAAAGATATTACACCTGATTTTTTGGCAGAAAATGGTTTTATTTAATTTAAGGTAATAAATAGGGAGTAGGAAATAGGGAAAAATAGAAAGCAGGAAAAAATAGGAAAAGTCAAGAAATAAGTGTAAATAAAATTAAGCACCTACACAAAATCATTTAGGGTTGGCTGAAATTTGTCTTATGGGTGAGGGTAGAAGATGCAAAGGCACTGAATTAGGATAAATATAAATGATAAAGGATGTAGTCGAAATTATTTTCCCTCAATTTTTCTGCCCGACCTACTTCAAAATCATTAATTTTGAGTTGATGAGAGCAAAAAGCTTGTAGCAAAGGTGCTGATATTTAAAGGCTAAAGTATTTATCTGTAAATGCTTTCAGGTTTTTAATATAGTCAATGGGTGAATTTCGCCCCTTCATCTCTCCTTCAAGCTCCGTATGTAAGAGCTTCGCGCCTTATACGGCTGCTGATACTGGATAACTTCTATAATATTAAACTTGGTTATCAGTTACATAGGAAAGCTTGGGGTTTTATATCTAAACTTAGAAACAAAAGCTGTAATTGGGGAAAGTCTTTATAGTTAGGAATAGAGCAAGTACTTGCTAGTGCTTTCTTAGAAAATCAAAGGTCTGTTTAAATTGTGGAAAAAATAGGATTAAAAATTGAAGGAAGTTTAGTTAATTCCCAGTCTCAGAAAGCAAGTTTTAAATATACTTTGATTAAAGAAGATTTTATTATAAAAATCAAAGAAGAAAGAGTAAATAAAAAAGATTGACTAATCTCTTTTTTATACTTTATTTGTAATCAAAAATAATTAAATTATCATGTAAATACCTATTTTATTCAAAAATAATCTAGTAAATTTAAGTCTTAAAACTAATTATTGAAAAAAAACATGAGTAAGACTGACTCTAAGCTAGCCCTGTAGGTGCAAGATCCAGACAAAATAATTGCTATAGCCCAGGTTGCAGCATCATGTGCCAAATCTTCGGTCTCAACTCTACTGCACCGAGTGCTGTGCCGTTAGCCACACTCAAACAGTCATAGTTGGCTGCACTCAGCACTCGCATTCTACAGGGAAAAGGAGCTACCCCCAGGGAAGCGCTACTTAAACAAAAGTTAAAAAAGTGTTGTGGCTGGGGAAGTACAGAACTCGGGGAAATAACTTGATGATTCATGAATGCCCCTGATCGACAATTCAACACCATTCTTGTTCGGGAAACTACTGAGCAGTTTCTTCACTCAAAAAGCCGTGGTTAGGAAAGGTGGTTTCAATTGCTCTGTGAATTTTCTGCTCTGCCCACAAGTCAGAGGCAGTGAGCCAAGTTCCGTCAGCTTTGGCAGAAGGTTGTACTTGTCCTGTTTCTGCTATTAGAGGGCTTCCTACCCGACTAGTTGTGGTTTCAGCGAAGTTGACTACCTTTGTCGAAAAGTCTTTCCTCATAAACCTTTTTTACTTATAATTTTGGCTCAGTTGCTCAATAGTTGGCATTGTATTGTTGGTAACAAACTCCCTCGGGAGAAGCCATAAAAGTTCCTAGGGGTATTTGGGGGTTACAGCTTGCCCCAAAAACTTTACACTGAAAGGGCTTGAAAAACCAACTGAGGACAGCCCAACATTGGGAAGAATGGGGGTCATATCTCTTTAATTTGGGCAGATGGAATTTCACTTCCGCATCAAATTGAACACAGTCAGGGTGTAGTTTCAAGCCAGACTAGTCAGTGGAAACTATCCCCCGCTATTCATAGAAATCATGAGGCTTGTACACTCGGCTGATAGCTTGCATTGCTTCTAAGCTAAGAGAGGCTGAGAGTAATTCTAATTCAAGGGTGGAAAGTTCTGCACGACTATCAACCAGTTGTTATAGTAGCATCAATTTAGCTTTGAGCATGGAAATAGGAGTAACTTCGGCAACAACTAAGGGTTTGCAATAGTAACCAACTAAAAACTGATAGGGTTCCAGTTCAAAGGTAGCAATTAGTTGAGCTGGTGCGATGAATCCATCTATAGGTAAAATTCGGGAGTCCATAATGGCTTTGAGAGTAGGCACAATTGAGATGTGGTTACAATAGACACTAAAGTTGTCAATCTGCTTGGATTATGCTTGTAGAAAAGTCTGGGCTGTTTTGGCAGTGCTGTCTTCAAAGCCTACCCTGAAGAAAATGATGTGTCGCGTCCGTTGTTCGAGAGCGATTTAGAGAGCTTGCTGAGGCGAAGAGATAATCTGGATATCTGCTCCTTGGGTTTTGGCTTCTGCAAGGTTTTGTTGCGAGCCACAATAACTATTCGCGGCTTCACAGGTGGTGAAAATTATCTCTGTTTTTTGGCTGAGAGCTATGGCATGATCGATGCGCTGGGGAGCCAGTGACCAGCTTGCTTCCCCATAGCCTTGGAGGAATTCTAGATACCCGCACTCAATGGTATTGAGATTATATTTAGCAACAATGACAAGGCTATTAGGAGCACATACAGGCAAGAGCTTAATCTTGCGTTTTAGAGTCGCTCCTAAAGAGCTGCCTAGATTTTTGAGCTCATTTAAGAGTAGCTTTCCTTTCTATGATTGGTAAACTTCAGGAATAGAATTCAGAGCTTTAATTGGCTAAAAAGAAAACAAAGATTAAACAGCGAAAAATGCTCCCCTTTGTTCAGCCAAGATGTTGTGGAGTTGTTTTTGTAAACTCAAGAATATCTCTTTTGTAAATTCATTTGCTGTTTAAATAGTTTGTGTTCTACTATACCTTCACGGAAATTTATCCAGAAATCAAGATTCTGGCCCGAGTCATCAAAGCTTGAAGTTAGCGGTTTAGGCGGCTAGAGGAAGAATCCGGTCTAACTCAAGAGACTTTGGCTGCAAGTCTGCTTCAAAAGTGGGCTTAGGAGAAAGGACACGACTAATAGCAAAACGTTGAAGTCCTCAATACAGGCGAGAAAAACTCAACTCGGAATGAAGAGGAGAGACTTTGGGCTGAAATCCGCGTTATAAAACTTCTCGTTCGATGGCTTCAACGCTCACCTGTTTGCCATAAATAGTAACCGAGAGTTTTTGAGGCGTAAATTTTGTAGGAGATGAGTTAGTTTCTATTCTCCCTCAATTTTAACCGTTTTTTTTGGTTTTAGATTCAGTTAGTTGCTCCCCAGCCACAGCCTTTTTTTCCCATCCGGGTAATGACCTGAATTCCTGAGGAAACTAAAGGGGCAAGAAGACGATAGAACTAAGCTACTGTTTCAGGTCGAGAACTAAGAGGATGACTCCATCCCAAAAATTAGCTCGGTGAGCTACACCCTGGGAGTCAACGATGAATTGAAAGGGATTTAATTTTCCTGAAATTAGCCTCATCAAAGTCTGCCAACACCAATAATGGTCGCTGGTTTTCTCCCCACTAATTAATTCCAGAATGCTCCCATGATGTCTTTTGAGGCTTTCTCCCCTATCTGCTTTTTCACTATGGTCTTTCCACAGTTAAACCCCTGAAATTTTCTGGCAATTTTTCGGGAGTAATAAAGTATCCAGACCAGCTAGATATCTTCTGTGGACCTGAAGCTGATTTTCTACCTTCTGGAGCAGGAGAGCGACCAAAGTTTTTCCCACCCTATTGATATCCCAGAGATTTTCAGACATAAAGCGATCGGGCTTTACAGAAACCGTTCCACCCAAAAATAAGAGTGAGCGATGTTGTTCATCGTTTTGCTTCCTCTGATTAACAACAGTCCCCATAAATATCCTTGGAAAGAGACAAAATTAAGTTTCCAGAAGTGGCAAGTAAAAACCAGAAAATAACTAAATAATTCTTGAGAAATAAACTGTTGCATATCTAGAACACACACAGTTGAGAGATCCAGGTTTAGTGTATCATTAGCGCCTCCAATAACTTACAGAGTCATCCCTTCTCTCTAGGGCTTGAGTATTTAAACTCAGTAGTGAAGGCAAAAACTATAAAAGTATAGACTTTATTTGTAATTAAAAATAATTAAATAATTATATAAATACCCATTGTCTTCAAAAATAATCTAGTAAACTTAAGTTGTAAAACTAATGATTGAAAAAAATATGAGTAATACTGACTCTAAGCTCCCCCTGTGGGTACAAGATCGAGACAAAGTAATTACTAATAATGAAGGAGTGGAATGGCGAAAGGGGAAACGACCAGACTATTCTCATAATGATCGGGTTTTCCAACAAGAAAGTAAACACGATCATCAAAAAGGCTCTTTAGAAGCGATCGTTCATAACCTAGTCAGAACTTTTGAAATGGAAGTATCTAATAAAATTGATCCTCAACAGTGGTTATCTGTTGTTGCCGATAAATTTCGCATGAGTAGTAATGGAGGTAAAGAATACACTGCTCAAGAAACAGCAGAGCAAGGAACATATAATCTTTTTATGAGTCAAAATCAATATTATAATCCCAAAGAAGAAACTTTTGAATCATCCTCTGAAGTTTTTAATACAGCTTTTCCTGAAGGGTTTCTTTGGGAAGTAATAGAAGTGCTCTCAGGACCACCAAATGTTACTTTTAAATGGCGACATTGGGGAACTTTTAAAGGTAATTTTAAAGAGCATAAACCCACTGGTAAAACTATTGAAATCATAGGTATTAGCCTTGCTAGATTAACTGAAGATTTAAAGATTTTATCTATAGAACATTATTTCGATAATAGTAAGTTTATTAAAGATTTAACTGCTGGTAGTTGCCCATTTAATAGTCAAAAATAACAAGATTATTTAAAAAAAAGTAGGAATAGCTTGAATATATCTATGGTATAATTTTCTAACAATTATTTCTCAATACAATTTAAGTAATTAAGCACTATTAAACTCCTGGAAAACCTACTTTAGTTTGGCTGATGGTATATGCTATAAGAAGTTCAATATCATATAACACATAGGTGTAATTAATTTTGTGTACCAGCTATACTACTTCCTACACATCTAGTTTTCTCCTTTGTTTGCTCTTGTAGAGTAAATTGATGTTTACGAAACATTACTTGGAAAAATTGCCTCTACTTCCCTAGTTATTTATAACTTTTAAACTAGACTCACCATTCGCTTAAATTTTTAGAGAATAATCTTTAATAACGGTTACACACTAAGTGCACATTTGTTTTCTGCAAATTGGGTAAACCAAATGGAGTAGGTTGACGATATCTAATTTACTGCCTCAAACTATGATAAACTCCTTGATAGTAAATCAGTTGTTTTTGATTAATAAATTTTTGCTCTATACCTCAATTTCCATCCCATAAATGATTTGGGGAGGTTGATCAAATTTTAGGTTGAAGCTAGAGGCGAAGGGTGAGTTAAGATAGTGGCGTTCGCTCAACGGATCGGAGTTCTATGGCATAGATACCTGCAGGAGTTCTATACAATAACTATTCATCCTGACTTGACATAATACTATAGTGTGAGTAAAAAACTCACACTATTAATACTTCACCCATTAAGAAGATAAACCACTAGCGGACAAACTGTGGCATAACTTCAGCAGCAGTAAATAAACCATAAATACCTCTTTGATGTAAACCGACTCCTGCTTTGAAATAGCCAAATGCCGGACCACAAACATTAGCCGCCATGCTTGTTTCATCTCCTAATGTAAAAGTATGAGTAGAAATTTTACCTTCAAAAGTGCGACCAGTTATCTGAACATTTGTACTTAAAGGTTTTTTCGGGTTGCGAGTATCAACAATACCTCCTACTGTTACTCGATCGCGATCGCAAATTCCTGCCAACTCCAACATAATGTCGTCAGCATGTTCCATGTTCTGCAAATTCAACAGACCATTTGTACTTTCCAACAAAGCTTCCACCTCAGCATCAGTCATGGCTTTAGCTTTTTCCACATCATATCCGGGTAAATGACCAATATCCTCACGAATTGTGGCGCGGTAAGCTTCCCAATTGGCAATACCCACTCCAAAAGTAATTTTCACACTATGAATTTCCCCATAACTCTGAGCTGCTATAGCTGCTGCTGCAGTTAATAAACCAGGAGTTGCGCCACAACCTGTCATATAAGTAATACCTGCAGCTTGTAGTTCATCTTTGAGGGCCAACAATTGTTCTACCGCACTCGTTCTTTTAATAGCATCGACTAATACTCCCCGCCAACCAGCAGCAATAAATTGTTTAGCAACACTTGCCATAAAAGTATTAGGTAAGTTAGGAAGGGCCAAAAAATAACCATCCACAGTACCAGCTACTTTAATTAATTCTTCAATACTCTTATTACTTAAAACCCCACCAGTTTCTAAATAACCTAAAGACCCTTGGTCATTATACATAGTCATACAATGGTCAGCATTTAATCCTTGAGAATTGTAGACATAACCTTTTTGGTCAGCAGCAGCAACCAAGGCCATTTCTTGTTTAGGTGCAAGTACCCTAGCTGCAGCTTGCCCCAGACCGCCGAAACCTAAAACACCTACATGGATTTGATTTTTGGAAGTTGTTATTTTCATAGCCCTCATAGTATTTAATTTAACTGGACAGACTTTTATTATCTGCTAAGGTGCATCACTCTGGAAATCATTTTAGTTATCACCAACAGCACTTTCCACTGTATTTAAGGTATAAATTTAGGGGGTAAAATGCCCGCACCATAAGATTTTACTATTCAGGCCTTGTACATCTCATTTGAGTCCGATACTTTATCAGTTATCAGAGTTGACATCCTTCTAGGCAGTTAAGCGTGGGAGGAGTTTTACCGTTAGCTTGCTCAGGAGCGGGTTGACCTTGTAGGGACATTCCATTGAATATCTTTACTGTAATCTAGCCGTAAAAAAAATTATTTTTTCTTAACAATTTATGTTATATTTGTCAATAGTTTGAAGTTAAAAGTTTTAATAAAAGTATTAACTTGTCTAGTTTCTCTTCCCACATTTCCTTATGCCTGGGTTTAGTATCTTGACTGTTTCCAAAATATACGCCAAACTTAACAAGTAATTAAGTTACTGCTTCAGATTATAATAACTTTTGTTAATGATTCGTTATATATCAATTAATAAAAATTGATTTAGATTAAAAGCAAATCATTGAAACAATCAAGAAGCAACTTTAGCAGATATTCAGTTTCAAAAAATTGGTGTCTGTACATAGTCCTATAACTGTTCATCATTGAGCTATGAACATGGAAACTTTAGAGTTCATCATTTATCCAGATGGTCGAGTACAGGAAAAAGTGACTGGCATTGTCGGTAACTCCTGTACAGAAGTAACTGCAGCAATTGAAGCTGAGTTAGGTATTGTCTTAACTCAACAGACAACTTCTGAATATTTTGCTCAACAGCAGCATCAGTCTGATACTGCCACAACGCAAGTTTCTTCTTTTAGCGACTGGTAAAATTATTTTTTTTGTTGAGTTCCGTTTATTGCTTCTCAAATAACTATGTCACACTTTAGTCAAATTAAAACTCAAATTCGTAATTTAAAGTCTTTGCAGTCTGCTCTGACAGATTTAGGTATTGACTGGAAATCTGGCCCAACACAAGTCCGGGGTTATCGTGGACAGACTAGCACTGCTGAAGTGGTCATACCACAAAATAATGGGTATGATTTAGGTTTTACTTGGAATGGTAATGAGTATGAACTAGTAACTGATTTACAATTTTGGCAACAAGCATGGTCTGTAGATCGGTTTATAAAAATGGTGACTCAGCGCTATGCTTTACACACTGTAGTCAATGAAACTACCAAACAAGGATTTCAAGTTACTGAACAGCAAAAAAATCGGGATGGATCTATCCGACTAGTTGTTCAGCGCTGGAGTGCTTAAATAGGAGTAATCTCTTGCTAGTCTAGTAGGGTTCATTATACTCCACTTCCTGTAATGTTACTGAGTTCCTTAAACTATCGCGAAAGGTACCCTACTGGACTATAGAGCTCATTTGGCATCTCGGAGTGAAATAGGTAGAGAAATAGTGACTATAGGGGCATTTTTTGACCTTTTTTCCTTATTTTATTTCTCTAACTCCTAACTTCTAAATGTTGAGTTATAACTCCTTTGCCGACCACAAACACTCCTTGCCAAGAGAGGAAATGGCTTTTATATAATAAATTATTATCAGTGTTTGTTGGACTTTTTTCTGGGACCTAACCTTACCAATTCTCAAATTATAAATCATATTTATTTGTTTTGAAAAAATGCTAGATTTTTCTTCATCCTCCCTAGAAGGTGAGACAGAACGTTCTGGTTTGGAACCTGAACTTGGTGGAATATTACGGGATACTCCAGAACGTTCCGGTTTGGAACCTGAACTTGGTGGAGCATTACGACAAAAGGGAGTTTATGTTGATGAAATTACCTGTGTTGGTTGTAAACACTGTGCCCATATTGCTCATAATACTTTTTATATGGAACCTGACCATGGGCGATCGCGAGTTTTTGATCAAGATGGTGACTCTCAAGAATTAATTCAAGAAGCTATCGATACTTGTCCTGTTGATTGTATTCACTGGGTTGATTATACTAAACTGAAAACCCTGGAACAAGAGCGCAAGTATCAAGTAATTCCTATTGCTGGAGGTCCAGTGGATCATAGTACAGTGCGTATTGCTAGTCATAAAAACAAGCAAAATTTTATAAAAAAAGAAATTTGATTGTTGTAATTAGTGGTAATAATATAGGTTGGCCAATGAGACCTAACTCAACAGACATCTTTTTGTTCGCTCTAGTTGCCTCAACCCAACCTAAAATTTTAGATATAGATTTGGACACATTTCTGTATGGGCTTAAATTTTTAGGCGTATCAGTCCAATACCCTGATTTACAGGGCTAACAATTTGGACTTTGAGATTCTCCCCCGCTGTTAGGGGCGCTTAAAGAACCTAGCTGTAGCTTCTCAACGGGTTGACATTTTGCTGGGGCAAATATCTGCTAACACAGGCTGTTGCACCAACCCCTCAAAACTTACTATATCATTATTTTTTGATTAATTAAGTCAACGCTCTTTGCCATAAATATGTGTTTTAATACATTTATGTGACTGCTTAATTTCTACTTAAGGGATCTTGCCTGCATTAACTCAAGCTTATGTCAGTAGTTTTTCTTTAGTTGATAAGTTTGATAACTTAATCACCTGAAATAACTAGCTCGGGACGGTATTCTTAGATTCTAAAAATTGTCAACTAAATTATTCCTCTAAAAAAGTCTGTACTTGACCATTTGGTCTCAAAACTAATCGAACTTTAGCAGTTTTTCCGCCCTCAATATTAGACACAAAAGTTTGTTCTTCTAGAGGCATATTTGTATTACCATAAAACTCAACCGATGCTCGACTAATGGGAATTACCTTTTTCACAGAACCATCCCCATTTAGTAATAAACTATACTGCAAATCTTTTTCTAAACCTGAAGGCGGTTCCCAGGTTTTTTCAAAGTATTCTCTCACCTCTGCTACTTGAGGAATTTTATCAAGCAATGTATATTTAGACTTGTTTTTCTCACTATTAGATTCAGCAGTAGTTGATATATTACCCATTACCACCGGATCTACATCTTTTAAGGCTGGTAAATTAATTTTTCGGGGAACATTTATCGGAATACTACTCACATCTAAATAGGGTTTGACTCTTCTGCTATTAATATTTGTATTTGGTAATGGGGGTTGGTTTGGAGCAGGTTGAATTTGCAGACTTGGAGGCTGTTGCACAGGGTATCTAGGTTGTACTGTGACTCCATAATTAGGTAGTGCTGCTGGAGGAACTGGCGGAGGTGTTTGTAGCGGTGCTAGAGGAATTGGTTGGGGTGTCTGTAGCGGTGCTGGAGGAATAACAAATGTATTAGAACTTCCTTGGTTTTGGGGAGTGGGAGAAAAATTAGGTTGTCTTAAATTATTAGGAGATGGTGATCCTGGAGGATTTGGTTTAGGAAACAAAGGAGATGGTTTAGGAATGGGAGAAGGTTTAATTATGGTTGTTGTTGGTGATTTTTCTTTTGGTGTAGGTAATGGGGATGGAGGTACTTTTGGTGTTGGTAATAAAGTAGGGCTTGGGGATGTCTGGGAAGGAATTGATTGATTATTATTCCTGATAGCATCTGATGTAGCAATATTTTCATTTTGCTTTTGTTGACTTATTGCATAGCGGTTATAAAGTTTAATTCCGCCAGCAGTCAAACCAGCAGTAAGAGTCATTAGTATTACAGTATGCAACCATTCGGGAATAGGTTTAACTTCACCATCAGACTGAAACTGAGGTAATGTCTGTAAATCATTTTGACATTCATCTAGAGCGATCGCTAAATCATATAATTGTAACATACTCAGGGAAATAAATTCTCCTGATTCTTTGTTTGCTAAAGATCCCAAAAATAAATCATGGGTCAATAAGTCTCGTGGTTGCACATAAATATTTTGATTATTTATCAGGGGTTGGGAAGAAAAATTTATAACTTTCGCATTAGCACCTTCCATAGTATCTTCTGTGCTAGTATCTTTCTGATTTTTTTTATAAGAATTTTGTAACTGTATATTACTATCTTTTTCTACTTCTGTATTTTCCACATGTGAGGGTACAGTCGAAGAGTTATTTAAAAATTCTTGGACATAACTAGTAACTACTTTGTGGAGAAGATCTAGTTCGCTGCGCTCGCCTTTAACTGCCATATGCTCTGCTTCAGACACCCTGGGGTCGTCAAAACTGAGGCTAAACCTTTGTTGTCTTTGTATACCAAACCATGTTAACAATTTCAAACCTTTAGCTGTTACTGTTAATGTACAGGTTGGGGGAGTGTAACTTCGTGAAAACATTTGAATTAAATATCAATTTAAAGCCATACTGAAAAAATTTGAATTAAATATCAATCTAAAGTTATGCCATTAATCGTTTTTCCCTCTTAATGCCTAATTAGTTAATAATTTTATTCATCCTCAAAAATCAATTTGTACCAATTACTATAAACTTATACTATACTTAGTTGATACTTCAATTATTTAGTAATTAACACAGTTGCAATAACCTTTTTAATCATTATTAAATGGGAAACTGTAAATTACTATTATGGCAGTAAAGACGTTGTATACAACGTCCTTACCACAATACTAGCCAGCTCAATAGCCAAATTGAAAAGTTTTTGATAAATGGTATTACACAAAGTTTTAGGAATTAAGTACGGGATACATTGTTAGAGTTGCCATCTAACTCAGGAAAGTCAGAACAGATAAATTTATAGCCTTTATTTTTCTCCATAACTGTTTGATATTATCAATAAAAATAGCTAGTATTTTACAAAACAAATTATCACATTTGCATTTGTATTTTTAGGCTTTTTTTATTAAATTTATTTAACTAGTACTAAATTATAAAAAAACAAACATTAAGGAGCTTTAAATATTTTGCTAATCCTCAACTAATAATTATTAATTATCTTAATTATATACATTTTTTTATCAATTGATTTGATGATTATGTCAAAATAATTTACTTGCCCAACCCCAGCTTTTAATAAGATAATAATCATTTGGGGGGATAATTTCCCAAAATCTACGTCACCAAAACAAAACAACTTTTGATTTATGACCTCTGACTTTTGACTCTAGCTAGTTTTTTTATTATTGAGTTTAAGGCTTAATAAAAGACGATTGCATCCTTGAGGAGCGCTATAAAATAACAAATCAACTAATAACTTTAAAGCTAATGTTTCTGATTTATATGGTGTCGTACTGCCACGATCCCAATAATAATTTTGATAGACTTCTTTAAAGTCATAAAGATATTCCCTTAACAAAGTAACTGATTGAAGTTTACTATTTTGACTATCAATTTGTTCCATTAATGACACTGCACGACGAATTAAACCTTGGTTTTGTTTTGCTAGGTGACAGATAATTAATACAAAACTTTGAGCTTCTTCTACTTTCAGAGGTTGATTTTGAAGTACTACTGATTTTAATCCCTTCTCTGTTTCTACTACTAAAGAGAGCTGATCGGCAATTTTGGTCGATATATTTAATTGACTTGCTACTCGAACTATGGACTCAGAATTAATACCTATTAAAACCTTGAGAGCTAATAGTGTAATGTCCAATTTTGTTCTAATCTTATCTAATGGAACTGTTTGGGCCAGTGGAGGCTGGATATAATCTTGTCTCTGAGGAAGCACGAAAGATTTCGCATCACTGGGACTTGCAGATATCACCATATTATACCTCTGGAAATTTTAAACTCAGCAAATCTATTGTAGTCTTAGTCAAGCAAATTGTGTCTAATATGAAAAAAATTTTTTGTATGGATATTTTCTTGAATGTTTGTTTTTTCAAAAAATAATAGATATTAATAGTCTTTGTTAAGAAAATAAGTTAAGTTATACTCATTAATCAATTTTTGTGGCAAATAAATAATAGAAGTAAGGCAAAAAAGAAGGGGTAAGTTAAAAAAAAGGGGGAAAATGATTAACTTCTTGAGTGAAAAATGAATTCGAGCAGCTCTTTTTAAGTATCTCTAATTAAGTAAGATACATGATGACTTCTGATGACTTCTGATGACTTCTGACTTCAGCTATAGTCCTTTGCAGGGAATTTAATTTCGCTGCTTTGCGCCTTTTGATTTTTATCTATATCTTAATCTTATTGCACGGGTAGAATTTGAGCATTCAACCCATTGTTCTGCAAAGTTCTTAATAATTTATTCGCTTGAAAGCGACTCTTAAAAGCTCCTGCTTGCATTATAGAATTACCATTAATTTTAGTGGAAAAAGCATCTGGTACGAGCGATCGCAGCTTATATTGCTGAGAAATATTATTCACACTTACCACTACCCGATAGCGTAGACCTAAAGCTACTGCATGATTTTGAGAATTAGACCTTAAAGATAGCCTAGAAAGAGGTAATGGATTTTTATTTTGTGCTATACCGGGTGGTACATAACCTCCACGACCAAGAGGAATATTTGCTGTGGGAACAGGTAATACACTAGGAGCAGCAACTGGTGTCTTACTTCCATAAGTTGGGGGAGTGCTTCTTGGTGGTAAATTCGACAAGGCTTCTAATGCTCTTCTTCCTGACTCTGGTGGCGATACTGGTATTTTAATTGTTTGTCTATTATAGTAATTAGGATTAGTTTCTAGCAGTCTTTGTAAATTTCTCTGACCATTAGGTTGTTCGTAGGAATTTGTCCTAGATGTTTTCTGAGTTTCTGGAAGTGGTACAGGGATGATAACTATTTCTCTGGTTGAATTTTGTGTTCTGGCTCGGGAAACAATATTACTAGATATGCTTTGCTCCGGTGGTTTTTCTGCTGAGGGTGAAAAATTTGATTCTTTTGTCTTTACCTGAATGTCTTGTCTTAGAGGTGCAGTTTCCATAACTACTGCCTCCTTTTTCGACTCTCTTTGTACTTGATCTACATTTGGGGTTGTTGGAGTATTTTTCACAGGAGCAACTCGTGGAGGTGGGGCAATTTTTCCCGCTATATCGATGCTACCATAATTACGATCGCCTTCTAAAGAATTTCCATAAGCAGGAATAATTTTACCTTTAACTACAGAATAAATATTATACTGACCATTATTACGAATAGTATTACGACCAGGCTCTTGAGAATTACCTAGATCCGGTAGTGATCGAGCGGTGGCTGCTACTCCATTCTGTCTATTATTCTCTATATAATTGCCTCGCAAAATTGGCTGTGCATTTCCTTGGATAATTATTCCATTTTGATTTTCAATTAAACGGTTTCCTATTACTTTTGGAGCAGCATTATCTGAAATTTTAATGCCCACAGCTGTGTTTTGAAACAAATTATTTCTAATTTCTGGTTGAGAATTATCAGAAATTTTTATACCATTTCTGCCGTTGTTATAGAAAGTATTTTCCTGAATCATTCCTATATTATTACCCACTATAGAAATTCCATTCATACGATTACCAGTAAAAGTATTTTTACTAATAATAAAGTCACTAGATTCGATCCATAAACCATAACCTTGAAGATTAGGATTTGTGACTGTTACACCATTTAACTTTGAGTTTTTAGCTGCTATGATTGTAATATTTTTTTGTTTTATAGTCGAACTATTAAAATTACCACCACCTATAATTAAAACATTTTTACCTCTGTTGAAGAAGTTGCCTTTTATTGTGACTTTTGGCTTTAAAATTAAAGGGAAAACTTCACCTGTTTGTCTGCTATAAGTTCCAGGAGCAAGTAAAATTGTTGTATTAGGTTGAGCAATTTTTAAAGCATAAGTAATAGTTTTCAAAGGAGTAGTTTTAGTTCCATCTCTGTAGTCTCTGCCAATTGATGAACTAACATAAAGCACTTTCATCTCAGAATTAGCTTGATTTTCTGGGACTTGGGCTACTTCTTTTATGGGTGGTACTGCCAAACTTGTAGACGCAAATAACCCTAGTAATACTGTAGCTAAAAGGATTGATAAATAACTGGTTTTATGTAATAAATTTGTGTGATTATTTTCTGATGAAGAAATTATAAATATTGGATTCACAGCTTTTCTCCTGGGAAACTATGACAGAAAATTAGTTATATTTTATAATGGGATGTTTTGAACAAAGATTTTGATTTTTTTTCAAAATGATTTAATTGTTAAAGATTATGGGTAAGTTTTAAATAATCTTCAAAGAAATATATAGCAATCAGGAATAATTTATGAAATTTTTAATAACAATTAAGAAGAATCAAAATTATTCAATATTCTGAGTTTTAATTTTTAATTACTACTAAAACCTTACAATTGACATAAGATGCAATAGTTATAGTTAAAGTAGACTTGCCCCTGAAACCCAGAGCTGTTCTATTTTCTTAAAAGTACAGATGGGGGAGATGGGTGAGATGGTGGCTTTAGGAGAAAATAGGTGAAAAAATAAGGTTTTGACTATTATCAGTAATCTTTTTACCTTAAATGAACTGTTTTCTTGAGACATCATCGCGATCGCTAATATTTGTTTATTCTTGTTATCTGGGAATTACAGCAGACACTGGGCAAATTATGCTCCCCTGCATTTGGTAAAAACTATGTATTAGGGACATCTTGTCTCTGTGGGCGGAGTTCATAAATCTGAAATATGCTGATATAAATGATTAATAAATGCAAAAATTTCTAGCCTGAGATTTAGGATTTTTTCTAAATATGGCCTGACAGTTTTTCCTTTTGTCCTGTGGGAATAAACATTGAGTTCTACAATAATAGAAAAATTATATAAATGATAGTGAATTTCTATATAATAGTAAATTTTTATATTTTAGCCGGGATTATATTACAAAAAAATATATATTAATGGCATAATAGCAAAGTTTGTTTTGGTCTGCCCTCCAGATATTTGAGAGAGCAAATTTATAATTGTTTTGACACAGTAAGATTAAAATTTATAGGATAACTTTTATTATGGGCGATCAATATAATTTGGAAAAAAATGTGCAACCTGCTATTCGCCGAATTCTAGATGCAAATTTAGATAGGGCTCGGGAAGGACTAAGAATTATTGAAGAATGGTGTCGCTTTGGGCTTAATAGTATAGATTTGGCCCATGAGTGTAAAAAATTACGTCAAGAGATAGGTGGTTGGCATGCTACAGAACTGAGAATGTCCCGCAACACCCCTAATGACCCAGGCACACAGTTGACTCATCCACAAGAAGAACACCGCTCAGATATTGAACAACTACTACAAGTTAACTTTTGTCGTTTAGAAGAAGCACTCAGAGTCTTAGAAGAATATGGAAAAATTTATAATTCTCAGATGGCTTTGGCTTGTAAACAAATACGTTACCGAGTTTACACTATCGAAAGTGGTATTCTCGCCTATAAAAGAAATCAACAACTGCAAGACTCCTACTTATACCTTGTTACTTCTCCTGAAGAAAAGTTAGTTGATATAGTAGAGGCTGCTCTTCAAGGGGGGTTAACTCTTGTCCAATATCGAAATAAGACGGCAGATGACATAACAAGATTGACAGAAGCCAAAAAACTTTGTGAGGTTTGTCGCCGTTATGGGGCTCTATTTATTGTTAATGACCGGGTAGACTTAGCGATCGCTGTTGATGCAGATGGGGTTCATCTTGGACAAAATGATATACCTCTTAACATTGCTAGGCAACTGCTTGGTCCCCAGAAACTTGTAGGTCGTTCTACTACAAACCAGGAAGAAATGGAGCGGGCAATTCAGGAAGAAGCAGATTATATTGGAGTCGGGCCAATATATGAAACTCCTACTAAAGTAGGTAAAAAAGCAGTTGGTCTAGAATATATCAGTTATGTTGTTAAGAATTGCCCTATTCCTTGGTTTGCTATTGGTGGAATTGATATGCAAAACTGTGATGAAGTTCTATCTGCTGGTGCTCTTCGTGTATCTGTAGTTAGGGCAATTATGCAGTCAGAGCAACCTACTTTGGTAACTCAATATTTTCTGTCTCAATTAAGTCGTTATCAAACATTACGTTCTCATAGTATATTGCCAGAAAAAGTTTAGGTTAGATCAGAATGTCAAATAAAATTACTCTTATAGTTAATGGAGAAACTCGTACTTGTTTACCTCGGACAGTCCTACCAAATTTTTTAGATGAGTTAGGATTCAACTCCCGTTTAGTGGCTGTAGAATATAATGGTGAAATTCTACATAAACAATTTTGGGATAAAACTGAGATGCAACCGGGGGATAAGTTGGAAATAGTTACTATTGTTGGAGGTGGCGTTGAAGTCAGTAATGATAGTCATTTGAGTTGAGATGGAGACATTTCTTTTTTGCTAGAACTAAGTTTCAGCAGAAAAAGAAAGGGTGTTCTATTTTTCTTTGAAATGACTATAAAAGTCAGGAGTAGGGTGCTGTTAGTGATGGCGTAACGCACCCAAACCCAGATTATTAAAAAGGATGTTTCTCAACTGTTTTATATTGATATGCTCCCGATGTTGGGCTTAGGGGAGAAGGGGGTGTTATTCTGCCAAGGAGCCCCGACCGCAGTTTTGAGGTGAGGTGATATCCTCCCCCTGTGTTGATAATAATCTAATTATAACGCCGTTTGCGATAACTTTTGTATTGAGCCAAAAGGTTTTTTTTATTATTAAGTTTGAGTTTGGTTAGGGATGGATGTTATCTATGACTGAGTGCAGTTTACCTAATGTTACTCTTATTTATATGTTAAGTCTTTATTCTTTGGTTAAGTCAATAGCTCTCTCCAAAAATACTAATTTGATCACTGTAGAAAAACGATTTGAGAACTTGTTCTGGAGAATTCTAATGCTCTCTTACAGCATATTTCAGGTTAATGAGGTACCTCTAAGCAGGCAAGGTGCGCGCACTACTGATTTTTATCTAAATACAGCTCGACATCATTTTCCTGAAATTAGCTGTCATTGAGATGCATATTATCTATTCAACACAAATATTGGTAAAAAATTCGACCCACCAGAGGCAAGGCTCAATAGGGCAAAAGGGAAAAAAGGCAAAGGGCTATTGAAGAGTCTTGGGGGGAACGATCACAACACGAAAACCAATAGAGTAGGAACTCTGGTATGATATATAGCTGCTGCGTGCCGCAGAGCGACATGAACTAGGAGCGGCCTGGCAGTATCCGCCACGAATAACTTTTCTGTCTTTGTCTCCATCAAAATTATCATTACACCATTCGTTTACATTCCCGTGCATGTCATATAAGCCAAAAGCATTAGGAGGAAAAATTCCTACATCTGTTGTCCGTTCTCGATATGCTCCTTGTGGTTCATTAGCATGAGTTTCCCTCCCGTTAAAGTTAGCTAACTCGGACGTTATGGTTTCTCCAAAATAAAAAGGTGTTGTTGTTCCTGCACGACAAGCATATTCCCATTCTTCTTTTGTTGGTAGCCTAAATTGCTCCCCTGTCTTCTTGCTCAGTCTTCGGCAAAACTCTTGTGCTTCAGACCAAGTTACTTTCTCTACTGGTAGTTTTTTTCCTTTCCAGTTTGAAGGAGATCCATCCAATTCTGTTCCAATTTTTTCAAGGTTGGCCACTGCGTCCCATTGTTCTTGGGTAATTTGATATTGGCTCATCCAAAATTCTTCTACTTTGACTAATTTTTGCCCGTATCCTTCTCCCATCATATATTCACCTTTTGGGATGGGCACTAAAGAGAGTTTTATTGATCCAGCAATTACAATTTCTCTGACAAATACACTAAATTGATTTCTGGCTATTTCTTTTCCTTGAGCATTTACTGTTACCGTTTCTAGTTGTTGAATTGGTAGTAGTTTTTCCGGTTTTTTGCTTATATTAATCATTAAATTTATATTGTACCACCATAATTCTTCTAGGCTAAGGAATAATCCTTGTAATGGTATTATGGTTTGAATTGGGTTGCTAGAAATGTTAAGCTTTTTGAGACTTTTCATAACTGTAAATGGTCTCAAATCTGTGATTTTGTTATTTTTCAAATCAAGCTCTATGAGTTTATTAAACTGTCGCCAATAGCTCTTGATATTACCTATTTGATTATTTCTCAAAATTAAGTTTTTTAAGTTACTAAGTTTTTTTAAACAATCAATACTTTGAATTTTATTATTAGCCACTGACAAGTATTCTAAAGCTGTCAATTGGCTAAGAGGTTGTAAATCAGTTATTTGATTATCGTCTAGTATCAATTTATTAAGATGCTGCAAATTCGCTTGTTTGACAAATTTTAAATCTGATAAATTATTATCAATTAAGGTAATTTCTCTTAACTCTTTAAACTGAGACAATAAAGTTAAAGGCTGATAGCTACAAATATAATTAAACACCTCTTTTCCAATAATTGTTAAATGTTGGAGCTTTTTATAATTATTAATAAATTCAAGTTTTGTAATACTATTTCTGCCAACAATTAAAGTAGTAATATTAGGAAATTGTTCAACCCCTTGTAAGTCTTCATTAGTCAGAGTACTGTTACTTAAATCTAAAATTTTTAAATCCAAAGCTCTTTTTTTATCTATATAATCTATGTCAACATAACTCCAATTGTTTTGAGCATAAATTAACTCTTCTAACTTCAGAGTTAAGAAGTCGATAGGTTCTTCTAAATCTAAAACCTCTAATGATTCATTAATTGACTCTAACTTTCGCCATTCTAAGTTATCCTCTATTATATTATTATCCTCAGCAGTTGAAGTTAGGTAATATTGTGCTAATTCCTGCTCAACTTCTGGATGATAAATTTGTGCTTTATTTTCTAAGCTAGTATAGTGAATCTTAAACACTTCTTGAATTTGGCTGTTACCTTTTTCGTTTTTGATATCTATAGCTATTACTTCCTTTTCTCCATTATTTTTATCCCTCAATACATCTCTTTGGAAGACATTAACCTTAATTATTAAAACCAACTTTGAACCAATTTTTTGCTTCTTAACTATGACTTGATTATCTTCATTAATCTGCAACTTTTTGAGCTCAGGATAAGCCAGGACAACTTCGGCAATTTCTCCTCTTTGGGAGCAATATTGGGGATTAAAAGGATACAATTCTAGCTGATAAAGATTATCTGATGAATTTTCATTACTCGATTTACTCAGTTCTAGCAATAATAAATGCTCAGTTTCTTGTGACTCAAACTTACTTGGCTTATTCCAGATTTGTCTTTGAATTGTTAATATTTACTTAAGATTATTTCCAGTAAAAAAGCAATTATTTTTAAAATACTATAGTAACATTAAATAAGTTGTCAACCAAACAGTAAACTGAAGATTTGAACGACTAAAATTTCCTGAATCATATCTCATAATTATAAAATTAAGCTATTTAGATATCATGCTCCAAATGCTCTCACCGTTGAAGAGTTTCTTAATAGTTATTTTCAAGATAATAATTTTGAAATTATCCTTTATTATAATCAACTAGAAGGCTACAGATTTGAGGGTAAAAAAAATGGTCTGACAAGCTATGAGAAGTTTTATCAAATTGTCAACTAAACCTAAAAGAATTTTCTTTTTTGTCCGACCTACAGGAATGGGAAAAACAGAGGTAGCCAAAGCCCTGACAGAGTTAGTTTTTGGTGATGAAAAAGCCTTCGCACGTTTCGATATGAGCGAATACAAAGAACAACATGCCGCAGAGAAACTAACTGGTTCGCCACCTGGTTTTGTTGGTTATGGTGAAGGAGGAAAACTCACTAACAGAGTCTTAGAAAATCCTTATTCTATTTTACTTTTTGATGAAATTGAAAAGTCTCATTCCACAGTTCTTGATAAGTTTTTGCAGATTTTAGAGGATGGTCGATTAACAGATGGTCAGGGTAAGACTGCTTATTTTAATCAGTCAATTATTATATTTACTAGTAATATTGGAGCTTCTAAGTTATTGCAAGAAAAAGCTAATTTACAAACTAAAGACTATACCGAAATTGAAAGTTTTTTTAAATATAAAGTCAGAGATTTTTTTCTAGAAAACAGCCGAGCATAAATTTTTAATCGCCTAGGAGAGAATATAGTTGTCTTTGATATTCTAAGGCTTGATCATATTGTCGTAATTTGTCATAAGTTTCTGAATTACTTTGATAAAGCTGCTTTTAATAAATATCAAATTAAATTGAAATTTAATAGGAATATTGATGACTTTTTAATAAAAGAAATGCAATCCTATGAAATTTTTTTTATGGGAGGAAGAAAAGTTAAAAATCTTTTAGAAATATATGTTAAACGTCCCTTTAATTATTGGTTATTTGCAAGATTATCTGAGATTCCAAGTTTAGAAAACAGTGAGTTATAATTGTCTATTGAACGTCAAAAATTAATTGTCAAGGTTAATAAATAAAATCAGAAATGCAGGAGAGTAATTAGGTAAGCATTCCGCTATTCAATGCTTACCTTTATTCTTTTTCTGAAAAGTTGCGCCACAATATGTATAAGAGTACAAATTACCAAGTATATGGTTGACTTTTTATGATGAATATGGTAATTAAAAAAAATCCCCAAACTCTCTATCTAAAACAACTACCATGACAAAACTAGATTACGACTTAGTTATTGTTGGTGGGGGCATTGCTGGGACTGCTCTAGCTTGCGCTCTGAAAAATTCTGGTTTAAAAGTGGCATTAGTTGAGACTAAACTTAAATGTGTAGCTGCCAGAAAAAAACTTGCTTATAACCTTTCCTTAATTTCAGGCAGAATATTGGATGGCATTGGAGTTTGGCAAAAAATTTTGCCCAAAATTACTACATATAGGCAAATAAGTCTTTCTGATGGTAACTATCCCCATACTGTTCAATTTTATCCTAATTATTTAGCTATTAGTGGTGAGAAACAAACCTCAAAAGAGGGGCTAGGTTATGTGGGAGAACATCAAGTTATGCTGACGGTAATGCAAGAGTTTTTGGCGGACTTTGAGCAATTTACTTAGTTATGTCCGGCAGAAGTTTTGCGGGTAAATTATCAATCTAATTTTCTATAATTCCTATCGATATTTGATAACAGGGCAGGACTTACACAAAGGCTCTAATTTTAGTAAAAATATTAGTAAAAATGTCTGAATAAATTACCAGAAATACATCATATATAGTAATACTGCGTAAGTTCTGTAAAGTATGGGTGGTGGTGTATTGTAATTATTTTTGTTGGGAGAACAGTGAGAGCATTTTGTTTCTATCTAGACATTATGGGAGTAGGACTACCAAATAATGTAGGTTTGAATGTTTAATGGCTTAACTCTCTTTGATCACTTTGCGAGGTCTCAATGGCTGAGAGCATTTCAGAGACTTAATTTCTATTTTTGGCCATAATTTTTAGTTACTGGCGCGAAAATCATGTTTATTGTAGGAGTCATTATTATTTTAATTGTTCTCTATACGCAACCTAAATACGCAACCTAAACATTGTGAGTTAAACTCTCTGCAATTTCACTTCACTAATCAAGGTTACTGGGGTATCTTATAAGTATTATTATTGTTTTTACAGATGAATATCAAAGATTATAAGCTATAAAAACAATAGATATATTATTGACATTTTTAAAATCATTAAATACAATATAGTTATAGATTAAAATAGAGGACGTAGTTATGTTTTTGAACCCTAGTATTCATCAACAAATCCACGATTTAGAATTGGCTATGGAACAGTTAGAATTACAGAAAGAAGCCATTGCATTTGCTAAGAAAATTGATAATGAAGTAGGTAAGATAACTGAGCGTTTAGAAGAGATATTTAAGCAGTTTCCTGACTATAAAAATATAGTTTCAAAGAGGTTAAGGTTTGGTGAAGTAATTATAGATGAGGATTTAAGTATTGAGGATATCAATGACGTTGATGCAGAATTTTACAGTAGTGAGGTTATTGAAGTAAAAGAGATAGAAAAAACTATAGAGACATCTGCAACAGATACATTACAACTAGGTGATTTGGTTGAAAATAATTCAAATGGAGAGAGACTTTATGTGTTGAGTTTAGATTGTAATCATAAGAAAAGAAATCCTTATTATATAGTCTGCGATGAGAATAGGATATTCAAGATAAAAGAAAAAAATGTATTATTCTTGGCTCAATCTAATGATGAAAAAATAGCCTATGTTTATAGTTGCGTAAAAAATCTACTCTTAAAAGCAACAGATAACTACAACTTAAGTCTTGTTTTAAATAATTTGACTGATGAGATTCAAACATCTGTATGGAAAACACTTACTATAGAGGAAAAAAATCACATTGAGTGCGTTCGCGCTTGTCCTAAACTACTTCCTGGAACTTCACTCAGAGAGGTGGGGGTATTAGGAAGTAAAGTTTTATATGTTGGTCATAATGAAAATAAGAAGAAAGAAGCTTATTACATTGGCTATTATCTGAATGGAGAGCATGTAGCAAAAGATAAGAGAGTTGTATTAATAGATGGAGATTTTAAGCCTACTGTTTGTGATCAGAAATATATTAAACCGTTGATGAAGCCTCAACCTGATGAGTTTGATAAAGTACATCAGGAAATGTTGATAGAATTAAAGTCATGGATGGAACCGTCGATATATGGTTTCAAGCCTTTAGTTGAATCTGATGATATTGTTAATGATAAGCATAACCAGAGGTCTCCTATATTATTAAAGTCCTTGGAAATTAGGATGAAAAAATGGCTAAAATTTCTTGGGTAGTCTTGTAGACGTATTGATATTTATAAGTCAGCTCCTTTCACTGTCAGGACTATAACTACAAAAATCACCACTACCTGCATTTTAAAACTTTTGAGCAGGTCATTTATCAGTTTTATTATACTATTATATCAGAGCATAATATAGTTGAATTTTTTTCAGAGACCAAAAATCAAAAAATCAGTGAAGCAATTGTTTGGTTAAAAAAATTACTTCACTGCTAAATACCACCTTAAATAAAGAGTGTCTCTTGATTTTAACTAACTTGATGAATGAGTGACCAAGCTCGTAAAACTTCTGCAACACTCCACGCTTGAGCAATACAACCACGAGGTGTTGTTGGTTCATTACCGTCAAAAATTTCGCTAATACTACCAATACCATGCACCATCAAATGTTTTTCCATTGGTTTCAATAACTCTTTAGCTTTTACTGGATCTTTATAAATTCGTAAATGGGCTATAACATAACTACCGATCAACCAACCCCAAACAGTCCCTTGGTGATAGGCCCTATCACGTTTCTCCATATCTCCTCCATAAATACCCTTATACTCTGGATCATCACTACTAAGACTGCGTAACCCATAGGGAGTTAATAACTTCTGAGTGCATATCTCCATCACTTGTTTTTCTTGTTCTACTGTCAGAAGGGGAGTATAACTATATTTTTGACTTATTGGTGGTAGTGATAAAGCAAATATTTGATTAGGTCGCAAAGAAGCATCATTACCACTAGGTGTATCTATGACGTCGTAACAATAACCACTTTTATTATTCCAGAAACGGGGAAAACCTTTATCTTTGATCAACCTTATTAATTGTTTGTACTTAAGCTCTCTCTTCTTTAACTTTTCGGCAAACCTATACATGATTTGCAAAGCATTATACCACAAAGCACTGATTTCAATTGGTTTCCCAATACGCGCTGTTACTGGCGAGTTATCAACTTTGGCATCCATCCAAGTAATTTGACTACCTGGTTCACCAGCAAAGATTAAACCATCATCAGTATCTAACTTAACGTTGTAACGAGTACCTTTAGAATAGTAGTCAATAATTTCTTCTAGTACTGGAAATAATTGTGCTAATAATTTGTCATCTTCGGTGGCTTCATAATACGCACGAATGGCTTCAAAATACCATAGTGTTGTATCTACAGTATTATAAGTTGGTGTTCCACCACTTTCTGGGAAGTTGTTAGGTAACATTCCCTCTTTGACATATTTGGCAAAGGTTTGAAGAATGGAACGTGCTACATCAAATTGCTTTGTACAGATGGTTAAACCTGGTAAGCTAATCATTGTATCTCGCCCCCAGTCTTGAAACCAATGATAACCTGCAATGATGGTTTTCCCTTCTGTATGTTCAGGAGATTTGCGATCAACTATAAATTGGTTCGCTGCTAATACTAACTGCTTGATCCATTCTGGTGTTCCTTTGTCATTAGCAGAGGATATCGATGCAGAGGATATCGATTTTTTCTGGGTTGATATTTTTGATGGACTTGATAGTGGATCAATTGTTTTTTTTTGTTGTACTTGGGATATTTGAGGGTTAGCAAATTTTTGTATGATCTTTTGTTCGTAAGCCAGACGAGATGCTAAAGCTTCTTCACCATTAGTAGTAGGATTTTCTTTTGTGCTAGCAACTATAGTTAGAGATTTTCCTACTTCTAATTGAGCATTGAGGGTGATAGCGTTTAGGTGGTCTTCTATTTCCTCTAGCCCCCGATATTTTTCTATTGCTAGGTTAAACCCGTAATACCAATTGTTAGCATGTGTACATACTAAGGTTTTTTCGTCTATTTGAGGATGTGTCAGTAGATATAGGGGTGTAGCTTCAGGAAAAGGTTGTACACATACCCCTTTGTTAGCTTTCTTGATGTTGATATACCAGTCATTTGCATTATTTGCATAGGTATGATCATGATGCTCTCTATGGTTAATTAATGCTTTTATAACTAAATTTAATGGTTCGCTACCACTGCGTAGGTTATAATGAATGTAAGTTGTATTTTCTCCTTGCTCCATCCAGATTCGTTTTTCTAATACTATGTCCGCAAATTTAAATTTCCATACTGCTATTGTTCCTTCTAGATAAAATTTTTCGACTTTTTTGTAACCTTCTGGATTTATTGATCCGTTTGCCCAACGGTTACAATATAGTGGGAAGTTTTGATTTTTATATTTAGCCGTTTCGTCTAATTTTGTTAGTAGTAGTGTACGTCCTAATGGGGGCTGGAGAGCTGCTATTAGTAGTCCGTGATAACGACGAGTTAGGAGTTGGGCTATGGTACTGGAAGCGTAACCTCCTATTCCGTTTGTGACTAACCATTCTTGTGACTCAGCTATGTTGAGATTACTACAATTTTCTCGTTCAAAACTTATAACCATAAAAATATTACTTACTTACAATACATTTACATATAGTTGTTCCAGAGTTTTTTTTGACATCTTCCCCGGCTGTTAGACGCACTTAAACAACTGAGCTATACCTCCGATCCGGGTTGATATTGCGCAGGCTGCTGCACCCAGCACCTACCCCGAGCAGAGGTGAGTTACACTTGCCTCCACCTCTGTTTTTTATCTCCGAATACCGCTTTGTGATTAATCAATAAACTCAATTATAACATAATGTTTTTGAAAAAACAACTAATTGTATATAAAAAAAACAATTGGGTGATTTTTTTTACTCTATTTTTCTCTAATATATCTAGGTTTTTTTCTTTCTGATTATTTCTATCTCTTAGCTGCGAGTATTTTTTTTTGCACTTTTATTGTTACACTCTAAGGCTCTTATATTAAGTTAAATTATACTGATCATAATATTATCTATTACAATTTTTTTGGGAATGCAGTTCTTTTTTTTTTGAGCTTCACAATATCAAGATTCTACTTCTTTGATGTTGTTTTTGCTCAGGGATATGAAATTACTTTTTCTTTTTATCAATGAGACTTTTGAATGAGACTTTTGTTAGTTGAATAAAAAGTCATGTGTATAGACAGACTTCCCTCATTAACATCTTTATGTTATCAGATTTTTTTGTGATTGCCAAGTGTTTCTTCTTTTTTTGGTGCTTCATACAATGAGAAATAGATTGGGGTTTTCTTAGTGAATAGCTCCATCAGTTCAATGAGACTTTTGTTTATTGAATAAAAAGTCATATAAAGAAGCAAAGCTATTTTTATAGTAATTAAATCATCAGAAGTTAAATTTTTAAAATCCAAGTTTTTTTGAGCTTCAGGATAGAGCTTAAGAAAATAAAAAAACTCCTGGTCAATGACTAGATGTAGATGTGAATTTTGAGGTTTGCGATCGCTGAATATTGATAGTTTAGTTTCTCAGAGTAGGTTGATGTGCTTTAGGTAAGAAAAAAAAAGAGATTGAAGTTCCCTTGGTCGATGGTTCCATAAGTTCAATGGGATTTTAGGTGAATTGAATAAAAAGTCATATATAGGGGTAAGTTAATCCTTATAATAATTATATCATCAGAAGTTGAATTTTTTAAAATCCTACCCTTTAAAATTTTCTTTTGGGTGCTTAAGAAGATGAAAAAAAGCTAGTCAATGACTAAGGCGGAATGTTGATGGCTTAGTTTTCTCAGAGCAGGTTGGTATGCTTCAGAGAATGAAAAAAAAAAGATTGAAGTTCCTTTGGTCGATGCTTCTATCAGTTCAACGGGACTTTATGTTAGTTGAATAAAAAGTCATATATATAGTCAAGTAGACCCCTATAATAATTATATCATCAGAAGTTGAATTTTTCAAATCCTACCGATTGAAGTTTTTGTTTTGGTGCTTAAGAAAATGAAAAGCCTATTCCATGACTAGATGTGAATTTTGAGGTGTGCGATCGCTGAATATTGATGGTTTTGTATTTTATCATCAGCCTTTTGAGCTTATTGAGTTATCAGTTATATTATGTGTGCTTAAATAGTTACAAATAACGAGTATAGCCAGGAGTTAAAAGTTAGGAGTCGAGAGTTAGGTAGGTGGAGGTATGGGAGGAAAGAGGAGAAAAAGTAAAGTATAAAAATTTTTTTTGAAAACTAATTAAGTAGATATAATATTAATTATTTATTTGAAAAAAATTTGAAAAAAATAAGAGAATGAAACGAATTATTTTTACCTGTCTAATAGGAATAATAACCCTAACTACAACTCCCCTAATATTGTTACTATTACCACAAGGTAGTTATGCTCAAACTTGAAATTCTCAGGCAGAAAAATTAGATAAACTACTAAAAACAGCACTGTAACAAATAGGGCAATACCAATATCAGAAGTCTATAGAAAGGTTTCAACAAGTTTTAGTTATTCCCATGAAAATTCTAGAGGGAGAAAAGGAGGCGATGGCTGACTTTGGTATTGGTTATGTTTCCGACAAAATAGGTCAACCCCAAAAGACATTAAAATATTATGAAAAAGGTTTACCCATTTTGCCAGAAGTGGGCGATCGCTCAGAAAAAGCTACTACTTTGAATAATATTGTCGTAATTTACGGAGATAGTAACCAAGCAGAAAAAAACTATAAACAACTAGAAAAAGTCATTTGGGAGGCTAATTTCTTCTTCTAGCTGATAGCTGATAACTGACAGCTAAATGTTGACAAATCATGAATTAATATATTTTATCTGTGAGGGATAATCTTGTCAATAATGGAACAACCCACTTGGGAAAAGGAGAATTATGAATGTCTTGTTTATCAAAGAGAATTAGTAATAACCAGAAAAAATTAAAGAATGATAAAACCAAAGATATGATTGATAAAATGTTGCTAGAAAAAATTAGCTATTGTAGAAAGGTTTGTAGACGTCAATAATAGATATACCAAGATTTGTAGATTAGTATAGATAGGTTGTCGGCTAGAATTTATAAATTTTCCCGGATAATAAGTATAACAGAAAGGAGGCTTACTATAGTGGGTATGTCTATATTTAATGATTTTAGTAGACTAGCACTGAGGAAAGTTCATCTCCAGAAACTTAACTTTATTATCCTATTTGAATTTCTTAATATTACGGGAGCAGAACTACTAAAATTTGTCAAATATCCCAGAAGTACCTTTTTTAATTAGTTTTTATCGTTTGAAATTTCCTATTGCTATTTTACAGATAATTAAACCTATCTGCTTATTTGTAAATTTGTAACATTATTTTTTTACTTTTGGTGTTATGTCTACTTTGAAGTATTATAAGAAACTAGATCTATAAGAGATATATCTTATAAAATTTGTGAATAGTAATGCTATATTTGGTTGTCATCTCCCCCGGACCCCCGAGCCTCTATTCCCTAATATCACAAAAATATATAGTAAACTTTTTGATATTTGGTATGAGTATGGTAAGGCATCTATACTTTCCCCGGAATAATATACTTTATTGATACCCATACTATGGGATTAATATTACCAGGGATATTTGTAAGATTAGGAGATGAAGTCTGCCCTTAATTATCAAACAGAAAAAAAGTTGTTAAATTCAAAAGGTTGTACAAAAAATAGGTCAGCAAATTTATGCTCAAAACTAATTGGTCATAGTTAATATTTTCATGAATAAAAAAGTTGATAAACCTGGTTTTCTTAACTAATTTGATAGTTGATACTTGATTGGCAATGACAAATTTTAAATAGGCATAAATATTATATCAATTATAAAAATTTGGGAATTATAAGGATGATCAATAATTTATAATAATACCAATTTTTAAGTCAAAAATATCACCATATCATAATTTTAATTAAGAGGTATAGAAATGGGATCAGCAGGATCAATAACAAATACTCAAATAGTTACAAGGAGAATAAATGGTGTTCTCATACGAGGTGTCATTGATGATAATGGTGAGTTTATATCATTACAACCAATACCAACACCGGAACCAACACCGGAACCAACACTAGCGCCAACACCAGCACCAACACCAGCACCAACACTAGCGCCAACACCAGCACCAACACCAGCACCAACACTAGCGCCAATACCAGCACCAATACCAGCACCAACAATAGCACCAACACCACCTGTTGTTACACCAGCACC
>ENA-UENX01000043-UENX01000043.1-marine-metagenome-genome-assembly--contig:-NODE-43-length-60434-cov-3.455969_pt1 | contig 60434 bp, 57 predicted proteins | sample MGYA00237875_ERZ529327 | MGnify/ENA primary metagenome ERZ529327 (study PRJEB26372, sample SAMN05368347) | marine metagenome | biome: cultured habitat; feature: ocean water; material: water; isolation... | reverse complement strand
CATTCAACATTCAACATTCAACATTCAACATTCCAATTTTTAAGCACCAATTAAACATTTTCCATTAAACATTCTTCACTACAATGGTTCATCCCGATACCCAAGCCATTATTGATCACTATCAGTTTGACCGCATACCCGTAGAGGGCACCTTTTACAAATCTACCTATCGAGCTGCACAGCAGGCGGAAGATGGTACGCCGGCTGGCACGGCCATCCTGGGCCTGTACACCGAGTATCCGAAGAGTGTTTCCTGCTTTCACCGCTTACCCTATGATGAGGTTTGGCATTTTTATGGGGGAGATCCGCTACAGCTATATCTATTGAAGGAAGGTGGAGAGATCGAAGTGGTTACGATGGGAAGTGATCCCCTGGCAGGACATCGCGTGCAGTTTGTGATACCGGCGCATACTTGGCAGGCTGGAGAAATCCGGGCTGGTGGAAGATATGCCCTCTTTGGTTGTACCATGGCACCTGGTTTCATGGGCAAGGACTTTGAAGCCGCTTCCTTGGAGGATTTGTTGAAGGAGTATCCCACCCACGAGGCCTTGCTTCGGCGATTAAGTGTAAATGAGGATCAAACCAAAATGCCAGAAGGATACATAGGATAGGTACTAAAAAGGTGAAATTTGCATGTCGTATCCTATCTTTAGGATTCTGTTTTAAAAAACCAAGACATGCAACAGTTTTTTCGGATTTCCCTTCTTCTTTGCTTTTCGACTTCTCTATTGATGGCACAAGACTTCTATTTCGGAGCTGACCAGTCCTACGTCAATGAAATGGAGGATTGTGGAGCAGTATTCAAGGAGAATAATGTGGCAAAAGATGTGTACTCGATCTACAAAGACCATGGTTGCAATTTGGTTCGTTTGCGCTTATGGCACACCCCTAGCTGGTATGATAATCTTAACGAAGGACGGCGATATAGTGATTTGGCAGATGTAAAGAAGAGTATTGCTCGAGCCAAAGCTAGTGATATGGCGGTATTGCTGGATTTTCATCTATCAGATAATTGGGCCGATCCTAGTAAACAGTTGGTTCCGGCGGCTTGGCTTTCTGTCGTGGACGATTTGCCCTTGCTTCAGGACTCGCTTTATAACTATATCTATTCTACTTTGTCCGAGCTAGCAGAAGAAGACCTCTTGCCAGAGATGGTGCAGATTGGTAATGAAACCAATCGAGGAATCCTCTTATCTCCCGAGGATAATCAGAGCTGGACACTAGACTGGGAGCGAAATGCTGCTTTATTCAACAAAGGTATTCAAGCGGTTAGAGATGTGGAGGAAAGCGAACAAACGGAGATCCAAGTAGTGATTCACTTGGCGGGACCAGCGGATACAGACTGGTATGTGGAAAACTTCGTGGCCAATGATGTTACCGATTTCGATATCATTGGCATCTCGTACTACTGGGCCTGGCACAAACCTACGACAATTGTACAAACTGGAGCCATCATCGAGGACTTACGTACCAAATATCCCGGCAAAGAAGTGTTGATTGTGGAGACTGGCTACATTTGGACCCAGGAAAGCGCAGATGCTGCTAATAACATTATCAGCGAAATACATCCAGATTTCTCCCCAGCCTCACCTACGAATCAGCGCGATTGGCTGATTGAGTTGGCCAAGGAAGTCATCGCCAAGGAAGGCCTTGGGGTGATTTATTGGGAACCTTCTTGGGTATCCACCACCTGCTCCACGCAGTGGGGGCAGGGCTCTCATCAGGAACATGCTACCTTTTTTGATTTTGATATCAATTTATTACTTCCCGGAGGAATTGAATGGATGGAGTATGACTATGGACTAATCTCTGATACGGAACAGGCACCGGAGGAGAGAGCCATTGATTTTGACATTAGAAGTGATGGAAGTGTCCGCGTGATTAATAAATTTGGGAAATCGGGTTGGAATTATAATATAGTGGATAGCTTGGGGAGAGTGGTGGAGCAGGGTAAGCTAGGCAATGGTGGCATGGATGTAAACCTTCTCAACGAACCGCCTGGACATTATACTTTGACGGTAGGGCAGGGGAGGAAAGTCTATACCGTTTCCTTTATTAACCTAAAGTGATCCATCACTAGACCATATGCGCATTTTTCGTTTTGATAAAACCAAGTATGGAAAAGAGCTATTGATGGACCTTGGTCGTTTCGAAGGTACCCCTAAGTTTTTTTTCTCTTCCAAGGTGCACTGCACAGATTTCTTTGAAATCATGATCTTCAGGAAAGGGAATGGCTATTTGCTGTTGGATGCCGAAAAGGTTGAGATTAGAGATAATACATTTTTGTTTGTAGCCCCATTTCAGAAGCGACGCTGGTATGTGGAGGCGAAGAAGATTTCTGGCTTCTTTCTCATTTTTGAGAAAGACTTTTTAGCCACCTTTTTTGCCGATAAGCTATTTGTCTACCGGATGCAGTATTTCTACAATCTACAGACGCCCCCATTCTTTATTCCCGATCATCGTCTGTTTGCATATTCCCATGATATCTTTGACGAGATTTTTTCAGAGTTACAACAGCCTCGCCCAGATTCTACCCACTTGCTCCGTTCCATTCTTTATTATATGCTTATCAAAATGAATCGGGCCTTTTGTCAATACCATCAATTGGAAGAAGATACAGCGCTCAACAATTACGCCTATGCCTTTAAAGCAGCCCTCGAAGAGCATATTGTAGAAAAGCAGCGGGTGGCCGATTACGCCACACTATTGGGAATCAGCAGGATTAGTCTAAATTCAGCCACTCGAAAGCAGTATGGTGTAACAGCATCAGAAATGATTAAAGATCGCTTGATTGCTGAGATCAAAACGGCCCTCCTTTTCTCCACGGCTACTATTAATGAAATTGCCTATGGCCTTCATTTCTCGGAGCCCAATAACTTTATTCGCTTCTTCAAGTCCAAAACGGGGCTCTCTCCTAAGTCGTATCGGGATACTTATCAAATTGATAGTTCTTTTACCTAATTGATCTTTCCCTCGGGTACCAGTTGGTGCACCTTTGTGACTAGAAGCCATCAAGCCTCTTTTCCTGATGGCAACAGTAAGTTCAACACAAAATTAAGTCACATGCAAAAGCGAATTCTCTTTGGCTTCGGCTTGGCCTTAGCCCTACTTGTTAGTCCACAATTGAATGCACAAACCAAAAAACGTAAGAAGATGGAAAAGGAACTTAAAACGACAGTTCAACAGTTTTATGATGCGCTGAGTACTGCTCCGGCAGACGGGAGTGCCGCACAAATTGCCAATTGGATGAAGACCGATTGGAATTCTACTCCAAGGCCGGCAGGAGGGGCAGGATTGGAAGGCTTCGTCAAGACGCTCCATATGTTTCACGGAATGATACCAGATCTAAAATGGGATGTGAAGGAAATGTTGGTGTCTGGTAACAAGGTGATCGTACGTAGTGAAGCATCTGGCACGCCCAATTCCCCAGAAGGCTTCTTCTTCGGGGTGCCAACCAAAGGTGAGAAATCTTTCTCCATTCAAACCATTGATATTCACACCGTGGAAAACGGTAAGTTAGTCAAAGCCTACCACTGCGAAGATTGGGCAACAGCTATTCAACAGGTAAGTAATCAATAGGCTACTATTGCCAATTCCAAAGAATGATGGCCCATTCCTCCCCATGATCTGCATCTGTGTAGATATGAATCGTTTCAAAACCCACCCGCTCATGTGCACGCATCGAGCGGGTATTTCTGGTGGCCACCTCCGTAACGACAAAATCATACTCCCCAGATAATTGACGACGTTGCTCCTGATACATTCCATCAAACAAACCTCTTCCTCGGTAGCCCTTATCTACGCAGACCTGCCCCATCACATAAAAGCGATATTCCTCAAAAGACTTACCTTGATAAGATAGGGTTGACAACATTTTAAACATCGGAATCAGTACGGGGATCTTGGTAGAAAAGCTCTCCAACATGACCAGCGCATAACCTACTACCTTCCCTTCCGCACTAGCGATGATCTGCGGCGCACTTTGATTCATACTGGACAAAAGTGGAAAATTATGCTCTACTGTGACAAAGCCTTGGTCTTTGCTTTCTTCTTGGGAAATATTCTTGGGGAGGTTAATCTGTTGTAAGGCCAAGATTTGTCGTAGCTCTTGGTCGTTTTCAGCGGCTTTGTAGACAATGGGTGTGCTTTGTGAACTCATACTAGATAGGCTGATGTTTGTGTTTTCCGTTCATTCCTTGGTAGCCTTAGGTTAAACGGGTTTAAGGGAATGTACTGGAAAGGTGAATTTTTTATTACCGAACAACGTTGTGCTAATATAAAACGTTCCTTGTAAGAGGTAAAACAGCAACCCCAAAACCTACAACTATGGATAAAAAGCTTGGGATAGTCCTTTCTGGGGGAGGTACCCGCGGAATGGCTCACATTGGCCTTCTACAAGCCTTAAAAGAAAATGGAATCCAGCCGGATTATATAGCTGGAGCTAGCGCTGGCGCGCTGGTGGGCGCTATGTATGCTGCAGGTTGTACTCCCGAACAGAGTCTTGAACTCTTTACCAATACTCCGCTCTTCAGTTGGACCAACTATAATCTGACCCGCTGGAAACCGGGCCTATTTGATACCGAAAAATACCGTAAGTATTTTCTTCGGTTCTTACCAGACGATTGCTTCGATGCGCTCCAAACGCCTCTTTTTGTATCCGTCACCGATGTATGTACGGGGCGCCCTGTGATCATGAATAGTGGGCCTATTATTAGAGTTTTATCGGCCTCTGCAGCGGTGCCACCGGTGTTTAGCCCTGTTTTAATCGATGATACTTATTACGCGGATGGAGGTATAATGAATAACTTCCCCATTGAGCCTTTGGAAGAACGTTGTACACACATTTTAGGTAGTTATGCGAGCCCCGTACGCCACGTGGAAGCTAAGGAGATGTGGAACTCCTTCAATCTGGTCGGCCGTTCGTATGAGTTGGTCACGCATGCACAATCTCAGGTTAAGTTCCAGCGATGTAACTACCTCTTTTCTCCAGATGAATTGTACCCCTTTGGTTTGTTGAATACGGGCAAGCTAGAAACGGTGTACAAAGTAGGATATGAAAAAGCATTGGAGCAGATACCTCAAATAAAAAAGGCACTGGGATTGGCAAGTGATCAATTAATGGCTTCGTAGAAAGTCTAAGGAAAATCAGCAGATGGAATTTTGGGAATCAAGCTTTCAGAGTAAGCAGGCCATGTGGGGGTTGGAGCCAGCTAATACTGCCATTGAAACAGCTGCTCTCTTTCAGCGGGAAGGCTTGAGTAACATCCTTATCCCAGGATTTGGATATGGAAGAAATGCGAAGGTTTTTATTGATACAGGCTTTTTGGTAACGGGGATAGAAATTTCCGAAACAGCTATTAGTCTAGCTAAAAAGCACTATGGTGTTGATATCCTCGTTCATCATGGGGCCGTAGTTGATATGCCCTACGATAAAGCATTGTATGATGGTATTTTCTGTTATGCCTTAGTGCATCTCCTGGATGAGGTAGAGCGAGCCAAGTTGATAGGGGATTGTTTTAGTCAACTTACCGTTGGTGGGCTTATGGTTTTTACCGCGATCTCCAAGAGTGCCTCAACTTATCAACAAGGTCAGAAAGTGGCCAAGGATACTTTTTTGACTCAACACGGTGTGCGGTTGTTTTTTTATGACCAGGCCTCTATAGAAGAAGAATTTGGCCCTTATGGTTTGCTAGGGTCCAAAGAGGTTCAAGAACCCGTCAAACATGCGAAAGGTAAGCTCGCCCAATCCTTCTGGCAAATCACGTGTAGGAAATAGGGATAAAGGCAGATAAAAAAAAGAGCCCCACGCAGTGGAGCTCTAGTTAATTCAGTGTTTTGGTTTGGGGTTAAAATTTGGGGTTATTAATGAATGCTGTCTAAGAATTTTTGTTTACAGTTCCTGTTGAGTTTCTAGTGCTGTATAGAAAGAGTCCATGTATTGAAGAAGGTCCTTTCTTGATTTACGACTCATCAATTTGAAGTCGTTGATTGTCTTTTCCATTGCTCCTCTTTTGGCGATCATCATACCTTTGGCAGCCATTAAAGCTTTAGGTAAGTTTTGAGATCCCAAGAAAGCTCTATCTCTAACAGAAGCCAATTTATAGTCTACATTTGGTTTTGCGTAAGTTGCATTTACGAAACCAGAGAAATCGAAATCGTAAGGTACAGCTACGTATTTTCCAGTTTCCTTCACCATAACTACTTTTAGGTTACGGTTCATTTTTACAGACCAGTCGGTGTTTCCGATCATGTACTGGAACAAAGCGTGTAATTGCAAGTTTGTGGCATCGTATTCCGCTTCAGGACGGTTGAAGCACTCTTCGCAAATTTCTCCACCAATTCGATCTGCCATCTGGTCAGAATCTTCAATCAAGATCCCGAATCGAGTGTTAGATTCGTCAGTGTTTTTGTCTGTGTAGGTTACTTCAGCTAATTGTACTCTAAAGCTCTGTCCAGAAAGTTCATTGTACAATTTGTACGCTAAATATTCTCTCATTACGGCATCATCTCCTTCTCTAGAGTCATAAAAGTGCGTTACCAATTTGTAGTCATTATCTTCACTTAAACCTTGTGCGATCAATTCTTTCTTAGAGAATTTCAACTTAAGTGGAGGCATTTCACTTTTTACTCTTCTGAATCTTCCTCTTGCTCTTACTTTCACGCTGTAAGTCTCAATATTATCAGCACCGATGATGCTAAATTTGGCTTTTTGGTAGTCGTTGCTCTTTTTGTTTGCATGCAAAGCCTCCATGTCTAGCTTCAACTCAACCTTTAGCACCTGATCTTGGTTAAATTGGTCGAATACGCTAGGCGTCATGGTGGTAGCGGCAGAGTCTGCAGCGTAAGCTTGGCTCATTCCAAGAGCGCTAAGCAAAACAACCATCACAACATTTTTTAATAAGGCTTTCATGATATTTAATTTGTAGATTATCTCGTTTGTTACAATACAAAGATGCAGTGATAGCAAGGCTTTTGCCACTTTTTTAGAGTGAACTGTGGTTTTTTTCAGACGAACGGAGCAAAATTTGGAGTGGACTGAAAATGGGGGGCAAAATCGTCGATAAATAGCCTGTTTTTTCCGATAAATGGAAGAGGAAGATCTCTTGGGACTGAAATGGTCGATAAAAGTCACATTTTGGTGTGAAAATTTCCTTAAAAAGGCCTCTTATGTAAAGAAATCGTTAACAAACACGCTTGTTTGATATGAAAAGGATAACTGAAAATTCTCTTTGAGACCTATATATATAATAAGAAGAGATGAGGGACTTATTTATCGCGCATAATCTTTCAAAATAGTAATATACTGTTCGCATTGCTCCAGGGCCATATCCTTGAAGTAGGATTTTTTAATGTCCTTCAAGATGAGCTGCGCCTGCTCAAGTTTTTTAATTAGGGTTGACCAAGGGGTGATGGGGGCGCTCTGTCCCTGGTTCTGTTGAAATAAGGCTACTACATTATTAATGATCGTTTCAGCATAGAGCTCCTGTTGCCAGGTATGAAAGTGAACCAAAGAATCAGCTTGCTCGCAGGTACTAATGATCTCCTCCTGTAAACGTATCATGGGTTCTAGCAGATCTTGCATTTGATAGATATCCACAGAATCAGAGAGTGAGCCCGCATAATCCATTAAGGCATGACCATATTCTTCTTGCATGCCTGCTGTTGGATTATAATAGTAGGCTATAGTGGCCAAATGTAGACGTCTATCGCTTGTTGAGAGCCGTAAATATTGATGCAGGCTGTCTTGAAAGTGATAGGTAGCATCACAAGAACCCAAGTGATTGCGGATCGCAGCCTCCCCTTCTTCATAAGTTCTCGGGCTGATCGGACAATCCAACAATTGCCAAAATGGGGCTATGGGTAAGTGAGTCTTGAGGAACTGATCTGGCTCACTCAAGAAAAAATCTTCATTGATGGTTGTATAGGCTTGATCATTTAATGCCAAGCTACTTCCCCAGGTGGCATCTAGCAGATACCAGTTTCCTTCCAGCTTTACAGCGTTCCAACTATGATCGGGTTCGTTCATATCTGCTTTCGAAGTGGCCGTACCTTTACTATAACCATCTACCGTTGCTGCCTCAAGCTCCGCCAATTCCGCCATGGCTTTAAACAAATCCGCATAGCCCATACAGATGGCTTTGCGCCGGGTGAGGATATCACGAATGTTCTTATTGATACGTCTAATGTTATCTTCTATGACTTTATGATCGTAACTAATATTACTTACAATCCAGCTATAGATGGCCCTAGCTTTTTCAAAATCATTGTCTGCCTCCGCTATTAGGTAGGCAGTGAGGCGTGGCAGGTCATCTCGTATTTTCTTTGGAGCCTTGAGTGCACGTTGATCAATCTTTCTTTTGTTGATCGGGAAAGCCTCCTGTGCGGATGTATGGATGCACAGACAGAAAAGCAGCAGTAGTGGTAGGGCAAGCAGTCGCATCGAGTGATCTTTATTTAAAGCCTAGCTCAAAACGATTTTCGCTATCGAAAACAGTTTTGAGTTACGCTCTACTAAGATACAGCTTTTTGAACCCCTCGACAAGCAGGATCAAGTACAGAAGGAGGACAATCCTTGTCATTTGTGGAGAGAGGGCAAGGCTTTATCGTAAAAAATAGCTTTTTGCTTCAACTGGGCTTATTTTCCTGGTGAATCTAAGCCTCAGTGCATGAAAGTATTTCTACTTCAATTACTAAAAATACTGCTAGTACTCGTTCTACCTTTTATTGCGCTCATCCGAGGAGCTGTGTTCTTGCATGAAAGCTATGAACTATGGCCTTGGCCGGCACTAGCGGGGGGAATTCTCTTTAGTGCAGCACTGATCTTCTTTTATCTGTTGTATATCCAGCGTTGGATAGGGCAGCGCTATGGCGGTAAGCCTTCCTTCAAGAAAGGGCATTGGTTTGCGCTGTTCCTGGTTTTGGTCTACTGCTTACCGGCTGTTTTCTATTTGTCCAACAACAACGCCAAGCATCCAGAAGTCAGAGATGAATTTACGAGTCTTCACCCCATCCTTCGCCTGGGGATTAGCACCTTGGTTTTTCTGGACGGCGATCTAATTCTCACCGATGGATCCCGCCTACCAGAAGATTACCGCAAAATGGGGCTAAAAACTAAGGCCCACTCCCTACACTACAAGCAAAGCAGTGGCTATGCTCACGCCGTAGACATTCGTACCAAAGGACGCAGCGAGTTTCGCAACTTCCTGATTAAAACTTATTTCCAGGGTATGGGCTTCAATACGCTCCGACATGTCGGCACTGATGACCATCTGCATGTATCCCTCATGAGCCATGATCGTAAAGGTGGGATTTAGTAATGAAGAATGTTGAATGGAAAATTAAGAATTTACACACCATGGATTCTCCATTCAACATTATTCATTCAACATTATCTCTTCTCCCACCCAACTTCCTATCTTTGCACCCATCTCAATAAAAAAAGGCTGCAAATAGTATGATTTTAAGTGATAAGAAGATTTTAGAAGGGATAGACAGCGGGGACATCGTGATTGAACCCTTTGATCGCTCCTGTCTCGGAACTAACTCGTATGATGTGCATTTAGGCAAGTGGCTGGCCATTTATAAAGATCATATCCTCGATGCTAAAAAACACAATGAGATTGAGCATTTGGAGATTCCAGAAGGCGGATTCGTATTACACCCCAACACCCTCTATCTAGGGGTGACGGAGGAGTATACAGAGACCCACCATGCTGTGCCCTTCTTAGAGGGGAAGTCCAGTGTTGGTCGATTGGGGATCGATATTCACGCCACAGCAGGAAAAGGTGACGTTGGATTTTGCAATACTTGGACCTTAGAGATTTCCTGTACACATCCAGTACGAGTGTATGCAGGCATGCCGATTGGACAATTGATCTATTTCCAAGTGGAAGGAGAGATTGAAAACTATTATAATCGAAAACCTGGAGCTAAATACAATACGCGTACCGTTAAGCCGGTAGAAAGCATGATGTGGAAGAACAAATTCTAAGCTAATCCACCTTCCCTGAAATAAACTTAATGGATAACCTCAAGATCATCTCGGCAGGTGCAGGAAGTGGTAAGACCTATCGCTTGACCCATGAAATGGTTGGCCTCCTGAAATCAGGCGTCCGCCCTAGCGGGATTATTGCCACCACCTTTACCAAAAAGGCAGCGGCCGAATTGCAGGAACGGGTTCGTGTAAGCCTATTGGAAGAAGGAATGACCGAGGCAGCTGATGAGCTTACTAATGCCTTGATTGGTACGGTGCATGGACTTGGGGTAAAATTGCTGCGGCGTTTTGCATTTGAGGCGGGGGTTTCTCCACAGGTAGATATCATTGCAGATGAAGACCATCAGGTGATGTTCAACCAGTCTTTGGCAACCGTATTGACAGAGGAACGGGTGCAAACGATGGAGCACCTAAGCGACCGCTTGGGCTTGAATAAGCGAGACTTCTACGATTGGCGAAAAGAGGTTCGAATGCTTACCGAGGTGGCACGTTCCAATAACTTTTCGCAGGAGGTATTGGAGGTCAGTAAGCAGCGCTCCTTCGATAGTTTCAAAGCCTTTTTGGGGGAGAAAGCCAACAAAGATGCCAAGTTCTTTCTGCAAACTTTAGAGCAAAAGCTCAATGAGGCCATTAATGAGGTTGATCAGAATGAAGACAGTACCAAGAAGACTTCAGCTGCACTTCAGCGCTTGAAGGCTATTCACCGAGATCTCCGACTCCGGGGCAATATCTATTGGTACGAGTGGGTCAAGATTGCTAAGATTGATGTGGGGGCCAAGAGTCGAGAAGACGTGGCTGATCTCAAGGAGTTTGCGCGTACGCATGATACACATCCAGATTTTCACAAGGATATTCAAGCTTATATTGATCAATTGTTCGATATCGCTATCGAGGCACTAAAGGAATATCAACAGTACAAGAATAGCAGAGGCTTGATTGATTATACCGATATGGAGGTATTGATCAATGAGCTGCTTGATAATGAGGCAGTAAAGAAGATTTTACAAGAAGAGCTAGATCTGTTGATGGTGGATGAATTTCAGGATACTAGTCCGATACAGCTAGAAATCTTCCTGAAATTATCTGGTTTTGCCAAGTACTCGGTGTGGGTAGGGGACCCGAAGCAGTCTATTTACGGTTTTCGAGGGGCGGAGCCACGGCTAATGCAGGCGATCATTCAACAGATCGGAATTCGCCCAGAAGATATCCAAGAATATTCCTGGCGATCCCGCGAGGATATCGTGTTTGCCACCAATGCCTTGTTTACCAAAGCTTTCTCCGACCTACCAAAGGAACAGATCGCTTTAAAGCCCAAGCGCTGTAAGCAAGCTGGCCCGGACTCCCAAAATAAGGTATCAGAACCCATCGAAATGGGAGATGCTTTGGTGCATTGGCATTTTCAGGTGGATGGAGAGGGCCGCCCCCCAGGTAAACCGTGGATGGAGAATGCGATCGCTACTAGCCTGAAAGCTTGGCTGGACCGCGGTGTTATGATCCAGCCAAAGGGCAGTAAGACTTATCGTAAGGCACAGCTAGGAGATGTTGCAATCCTCTGTAGGTCCAACGCCGCCTGCCAATTGATGGCAGAAGCCCTGCACCGGGCTGGCATCAAGGCGGCCATTGCTAGGAATGGTCTTCTTCAGACCGCCGAGGCCAAATTGATCTTGGCCTGCCTCAAGTACATCCTTCATCCGGAAGATTCCCTTTCCGTGGCTGAGATATTGCTCCTGGCGGCCGAAATGCCCATCAAGGAGATCATCGAACACCGATTGGATTACCTCAAGGCAGTAGAGGGCGAAAAGCATCCCGCACTTTGGGCTTCCGAAAAAGAGCTGATTGCCAAATTGGATCGCTTGAGGACGCAGGTCGAGGAGTTGTCTGGAGCTGAGATCTTAAACATGGTTTTGCAGGAGCTAGATCTCAGAAGATTGATCGTCAGTTGGGGTAAAACCGCTCAGCGTCTTGACAATGTGGATGTGCTTCGTCGTTTGGCACTACAATATGAAGAGGCTTGTAATCGACTACATAGTGCGGCGTCCTTAGGCGGAATGTTGCTTTGGCTCAACGACTTAGAGAATGAGCAAAAGGATGCGCAAGGATCCGGTGAAGGACCTGATGCCGTACAGATTTTAACTTACCATAAGAGCAAAGGTCTAGAATGGCCCGTGGTAATCTGTCACAGCTTAGAAGGTCCACTTCGTGCTGACGTTTGGGGGATGGAAATTGTAGCGGAATCTGAAGAAGTAGATCTGAATAATGTGCTGGGCAATCGCTGGTTGCGGTATTGGGTAAATCCCTATGCGGATCAGATTCGGAAGACACAACTGGAGGAGCGAATCGCGGAAAGTCAAGCCCAAAAGCAACAGACGGAAATGGCTTTGCAAGAGGAGGCCAGATTACTTTACGTAGGCATAACAAGAGCTAGGGACTATCTGGTCATCCCTACTGGGCCTAAACCCACCCGCTGGCTCAATCGGGTATGGCATAATGGACAAGGCGATTTCCCTACCCTGGAAGAGGCTACCTATGAGTCTCCGTGGGTGTGGGATGAGCATTACCTCAACAAAGAAACTGAGACCTTCATCTACCCAAGGGCATTCCCAACAGCTGAATTGGAAGAAGCCGATATTCGTTTCATCGAACCGGCAGCTGGAAAGCAGGAACATCCGGTTCTTAAGATAGACCTCAAGAAGGAGACTCCTGCGAACCTGAGTCAGACCGGTCAGGTAGTAGCCCGAATGTCTTACCTGAAAGAGCTTCGTTTACTGGATGATTTTGATAAATACTCGCTGGCGAAGGCGATCAAAGCCTTTCACACAGCCGACCGAATAAGTTATGCCCCAGCATTACGGGAGCAAATGGCAGAAGGCATCATAGATCGCTTTGAAGTAGCAGAGATGCTTGAAATGGAAGGTTTGGTACATGCCGGCACACAATGGCGAAATTTTGTAGCACAACATTATCCAGCAAAGCGGGAACTTCGTAAATACCCAATTCGGCATTACCATAATGGCCAATTATTTGAGACCATTATTGATCTCTTACTTGAAACGGATCAAGGATGGATCATGATTCAAAATAGTAGCTATGCCGGGAGCGACAAGAACTTAGACAAAAAAGCCATCGAGTTGTCCAGCTGGTTTTATTTGGCAAAAGAAGCTTTGGCGGTGATTTTTGATACGAAATCAGTTAGGACCTTCGTTCACTTCGTGCTAAGCGCTGATTGTTTGGAGCTTGAAGTAGCGAAAGTGCCAATACCCTAAGCGTTCCATTGAGATCGGAAATAACTGATGGCTGCAGTGCGGTAAGAGTGGAAAGGAACGAGGAGTAGATCAATGTATTGTCTTGTAGAAAGCTCAAAAGCTGCCCGGTTGATTTTTATAATCTATTTTTTTATATTTGTTCGACCTTAATACCCACACTCAAGCCTGACAAAGGGTCCCCGATATATGTTCTCCTTAATCTAAGTTCGTTCCTAGTCTACCCAAATTGTGACCTCTGACTGGTCAACTATGCGTATTTAGCAAGGCAGCAAAATGAAACTTTGGGACATGTGCTGCGTATACATATGAACAGTACACTGATCTAAGTCAGGAACCTGACTTCAGCTTACTCCACTTTTCTATTGTGTACCCACTCTAACCCATTTCACTCAACACATTGCTCTTGCATTGCATCAGTATGATCCCTTTGGAGGCAACTTAGGGATGCATATATTTTCCGTGGTCTTTCAAAACCTAACATGAGAAACTATCATCCTTTAATTTCTATGAACAATGACAACACTAAAAACTGCTGAAGCTACAGCGATTCAGCTAAAGAACTCTCCGATCATTACCGCCGAAGTAATATTCGGCTCACCGAAAAAAAATTGTGCAGGTATCGGCATTTGCAAAGTTAGCCCGGTAGACAATGCTACGACCGTAATGCCCTGCCGCAGCGTCCGAACCGAAATTGCAGGCGTTAGAAATAACCGATTGCGACTTCGAGTGCCTATGGATGGTTTATGTGCTAATCTAATAGACCGTCAATTTCGCCTAGGGCGTTTCAAAATGGAGGAGGCCTTTGAATTACCAGCCTGGCTGGTAGCACAGCTAAATTTATCTGCTGCTCACATTAAGGCCGGAAGCTATCCAGTTAGCTTTGATGATCGACACATCGATATCCTATTGCGATTGAGCTAAAGCTGGTAGCATTCCTTAAATCCCTTAGAATAGAACTAGTTGAGTGCTTCATGTTTGTTTGAAGCGCTGTGGTTCTATAGGTTGTAATTGAAGAAAGACTTTGCCTGGACTTCAGATTTTGATGAGGATTTAGAACATTGCACCTCAAATTCACCACCCTAAGAACTTTAGGGAATTACTTGACCAAACAGTCAAGGGTAGATCATATTACTATCGGAGCTAATAGGTAATAGGAGACATGCCAAATGAATAAAGAAATGACAGTATTAGTGTAGTTAAACACCTCCGATTTCTTCTGTTTGAAATCGGAAGTAGGAAGGTAAATCGGGTCTGAGTTGTGCTATCTCAGATCACATTAACCTTCTTCTCTCAGGTGATTCGCCAGTGTTTGCTTTTGACAACTTTTCATTTAAGCATTCATTACCCTTGAAGTGAGCACTGGCGGTTCCTGCGTCCTTCCCTAGTTTTATGTTTACTCAAACGGCCTTGTGCATGGCTGAGCAAGCTAGCCTGATCTTCCTTTGATTTATCGGGATAAATGTTAAACCTGTCTAAAAGACAGATGTGGCACTTGTAGTTTGATGTCATTGCTTGTAATTTTGGTATACATAAAAACCAGATCAAGCTATGAAAAACAATTCTACAAGAAGCTTTCCTCGGCTCCTTACGGGGGTCAGTATTTGTTCCATCTTACTTCTTTCTTCCTGTTTCACACCTAAGCCGGTCGTGCGGGTCGAGCCGGTTGATGAAGATGTCCGCTGGCAGTACGGCCAGGCCTTCGCCCGGCAACAAGCTGGCGAGCTAGAGGTGCAGGCGGCCTTCAACGGCAACAACCGAGAGTACTTGTTCTTCGATGTCGAGGTTACTAACTACGGAGAAGAAGAGGTACTGGTAGATCCGAAGCAATTTTACCTGGAAGTTAAAGGCATGAAAATGAGAGCTGCCGACCCAGAGGTCATGCTCCTAGGTTTGGATATGGAGGCTTCCAGAAAAGAAGCTAATTCAAAGAATGCTGCCGTGGCGATCGGTGTTGCTGCTGTAGCTGCTACAGCAGCGATTATTGCTACTTCGGATGGAGATGGGAATTCAAATTCTTCCAACAATAATGTCAGCGCCAATAGCTTTGATGGAGGATATAACAATCTAGATTTGGCCGTTGATCTAGTCTCTATCGTACCTAATCTGATTATAGACCTTTCTAGCCCGCGGGTAGTGCAAGAATTGCCAGCGGCTGATCCTCAGGATCGGAACTTCTGGACAGACTTTACCTTGCGTAAAACCACCTTGCGAAAGGGAGAACGCGTGAGTGGGAAAGTTCTTTTTCGTACCCTCGATCTAGATGATCGCTTTCAAATGGTGCTTCCCGTGGAATCTTCAATCTTTCGAATGCAGTTTAAACGCCTGTTGTTTCAGCCCCATTAAAGGTATCCGTATCTTCCCACATGCATCAATTAGATAATTGTCTAGCCCCTTTCCTCCAACAACAAGATTACTTGGTTCTGGATGGGGGCTTGGCTAGCGAATTGGAACATCTAGGCATGGATCTTAATGATCCACTTTGGTCCGCCAAAGTCCTACTTGAACATCCGGAAGCGATAGCAGAGGTGCACCGTACCTACCTACAGGTTGGAGCTGACCTAATCACCACCGCCTCTTATCAAGCCTCCTATCCCGGCTTAGCCAAAAGAGGCTTGGATGACCTGGCTATAGCTAAACTTCTCCAAAAAAGTGTGGAACTGGCCAAAGCTGTAAGAGATGAATTTGCTCTGGAAGCTGCGGCCGAAGGACGTCTAAGACCATTAGTGGCCGCTTCGGTAGGGCCTTATGGGGCTTACTTGGCCGACGGCTCCGAATACACCGGAGAGTATGGTGTCAATGCCGAAGAACTAAAACGTTTTCATCGACCTCGTTTAGAACAATTGGTGGCAGCGGAACCAGACCTGCTTGCTATTGAAACCATTCCTCTCTTGGCTGAAGCTGAGGTTTTGATCGAATTGCTGGCGGCATTCCCGAGACAAGTGGCCTTCTTGAGTTACAGCTGCCGGGATGGGGCGCATATCTCAAGCGGAGAAACCTTTCGAGAAGCAGTAAAACTCGCCTTGAAGTCCCCACAGATTGTTGCCGTAGGAATCAACTGTACCGCGCCGCAATGGATTACCCCACTGTTGGGGCAGGTGCAAGAGGAGGTGAACATCCCTTTGTTGGTGTACCCAAACCGCGGGGAAGCTTACGACCCCATCGCCAAGTGCTGGATAGCCGGTAGTGCTGGGGAGCCGCTATCCAATCAAGTAGAGAATTGGCATGGCCTAGGCGCCAAGTTGCTAGGAGGCTGTTGCCGGGTACGCCCCGACGACATTCGATCCGTGCGGAATACGCTAACTCCTATTCAACCTTAATCTTTGCTTCGAAAGGGAAGATGGAGGATTCCTCCCGAGCCGACAACATGATTTCCGCGAGCTCTTCTACGATTTCAGGGTGTTCTGCTGCCAAGTCGTGTTCTTCCCCTATATCTTGAGAAATATCATACAACTCTATCCCTCGTTGAGGGGCTTTGAAAATATCGTACTTCACGGCTTTCCATTTACCCTTTCTGACAGCTTGCCGCCCGCCCCGTTCGTGAAACTCCCAATACAAGTACTCATGCTGTGGCTGTTCTTTATCCATTAGTGTGGGTAAAAAGGAAATGCCGTCCAGTTTTGATTCACTCGCTATCCCAGCTGCTTCACATAGGGTAGGGTAGAGGTCCCAAAAGGCGGATAAATGGTCGCTTTTAGTACCCGCGGCCACGGTGCCGGGCCAATAAGCGATGGTTGGCACACGGATTCCTCCCTCATAGAGATCTCTCTTGTAGCCCTTCATCGGGCCGTTGCTATCGAAATAATCTGGATCGGCTCCGGCTTCAAGGTGCGGCCCATTGTCGGAAGAGAAAATGATCAAGGTATTGTCGGCTATACCTAATGCTTCTAATTTTGCTCTAATTTCCCCCACTTGATCATCCAATAGATTTACCATCGCGGCGAAGGCGGCGTGCCCCTCAGGTTGCGATCCATAAGGTCCTAGTCTGTATCTTTCTCCATCATCTCTTCCTTTGTAGGATTTTTCTGGATCGTATTTTCCCCGATGTTTTTCCATGTAAGCTGCTGGCGCAAACAATTCCGCATGTGGGATCACGGAGGGATAATAAAGGAAAAAGCTAGTATCCTTATTGTCCTCAATAAAGGCCAGTGCTTCATCATGGATCAAATTTGGAGCGTAGGTGCCTTCCGCTTTACCCTCATTTTCTTTTAACATGAGTTTATCCTGATTATCCCAGAGATGATAAGGGTAATAATTGTGGGCTAGCGTTTGACAAAGGTAGCCGAAGAAGGTGTCAAAGCCCTGGTTTTCTGGGGCACCCTCTGATCCTGGACCACCCAATCCCCATTTGCCAAAGGCCCCAGTGACATAGCCTCCCTCTTTCAATTTTTCGGCAACAGTGATACTCTCACTGGGTAAAGGTTGTTGCCCTTCTGGTGGTGTGCGCTTATTGCCCCTGATGGGCGTATGACCAGTATGCAAACCCGTCATCAAACTGGAGCGAGAAGGGGCACAGACGGTGGTTCCAGCGTAATGTTGGGTGAGCATCATCCCTCCTTGTGCGAGGGCATCTAGATGTGGGGTTTGAAACCTTTGTTGGCCAAAAACGCCAAGATCTCCATAACCAAGGTCATCTGCTAAAATGTAAATGATATTGGGTTTGGAAGGTGAATCGGAGCTTGTTTCATCAGCTTGAGAAGTGGACTGGCAACTGAAACACGCCAATAGAAAGATGAGTCCCAATAGTGAGGGAGCAAGAAGGTACTTGTGCATGGTTTTTCATTTTGCTAAACAATAGCCAAGGTACAGCGGTAAATTGGAATTGCCAATCGAGCCAGGAAAATTGTCTGGAAGATCTGGTGCAGCTCAAAGATGATAGTAGCTCATTTACAAAATGCAGGCATAATTCATCATATCTAAATTAGCGTCGGCCTCTTGTTACAGATCGATCTTTGAGCGGACTGATCCCATACTTATCCTTATACAATTTCGAAAAATGGCCGTGATTGGTATAACCTATACGCTGGCAGATGTGGCCCAAGGGGAGTGAAGTATCGAGAATCAACTGCCTGGCCTGATGCAGCCGCAGATCGATCACAAACTGCCGAACTGTAATTCCAAAAAGGTACTTAAAGCCCAGTTTTAACTGATTGCTATTGATCCCAACTTTCTTGGATAAGCCTTCGATTCCAGGTGGATTGTTATAGCTGTTTTTCAATACTGCCTTTGCATCATGTAGACACTGTATATGGTAATCACTCAACAAGAAAGCGGGGGGCTCTTCCACCGGCGCATGTAGATACTCTAGATAGGTGTAAATAAATTCTAAGATCTTGCTTTCTATTAACAAGGCATTTTTGTTACCGGTAGGTAGGATGGAGAGTATCTCCGTGGAGAGCTTATGCAGACGGTGATCTTGACGGGCTCTACTATTCTTTAACGTAAAAGTCTGCTCGTCAATACCAAGAATTTTCTTCTTTAAAAAGATGTGATAGGACTTCTCATTTTGAGGCCGTGAAAGCGATTGCCATTCCTTGTAGGTAAAGAAAGTTCGCCCCAAGCTGTCGACCCTAAAGTCGATATACTCTTTGTCTTCCTTTTCTTTTTTACCTTTCAGGAGGATATCGATCCCAATTTGATAATTGGAGCGATAGAAGTGAAAATCTTCCTTGATAAATACCTGGCAGTTGCCTCTTGATTTCGGCGTATTGAGGTCCAATTCAACTCCACTCCACAAAGAACGTTTTCTATTCCCGATCTTTTGCAGGCTTTCTAGGTAAGCATAAGGATTAGTACTATTGATTTGAAAAGTACTGACATTCATGCTTTTATTACTTTTTCGAACAAAAAAGATTCTTTTATAGCCAACTTGTCAAATATAGCAAAATTTACCTTTACCTCATGGGCTTGTAACTTGCTCATAAACGGCTAGAAAGGCCCATTTGCTTAAGTCAAAAGATGTGTATGAAACGGATACTAAAAAAGATTCTGCTATATTTTTTGTTATTCGTCGTTCTCGCGGCGGGCTATTTGGCTTACCGGATACATGCTCGGATCAATCCCAAACCCACCATTACCCAATCACCTACTTCCATTATTGGTTTTAATCATGTAGGCATCACGGTTTTAGACTTAGATAAGATGATAGACTTCTATCAACGGGCCACACAGTTTGAGGTGCTGGATCGGTTTGCCGTAAGTCAAAATGCATCTGCTGATCAATTGTATGGGGAAGAAGGTATAAGTTATGAAAAGGCGGTGCTAAAGGGTCCCAATATGTTTCTGGAGTTGGTTGAATTTAACCAACAAGAGGATTCCATAATTAGCAAGATGCCTCCACAAGGACCAGGTATGACCCACACTTGCTATCAATCGGCTGCTTCAGATTCAGGTTATGACAAATTTAAGGCAGCAGGTGTAGAAATGCTAACCAGGGGAAATGGCCCGGTTGCTTTAGGGAATTATGGGGTGAGTTATGCTTATGCTTATGATCCAGAAGGTAACATGATGGAACTGGAACAGATGTCTGACTTTGTGATTCGTTTGTCAATTGGGCAAAAATGGGCAAAACAGAATCCATTGTGGATGACCCAGGTAGCCATCCTCAGCCCCGAGATTGAGCGCTTAACGGACTTTTATCATACGGTATTCGAAATTGAACCCTACCGCGTAGGATTATATAAGGATAATCCAGCCTTTGGGGAGGTAGCGGACCTCGATAGCCTTTCCTTTAAAGCGGCTTGGTTTATGCTAGATGGACGTGGCAAAAAGCTGGAACTGATGGAATATCAACCGCCTCACGCTACCCCTCATACAAATTATCAACGCAAACCTACTGATTTGGGTTATACCTATTCCTTGGAAGTATTAGATATCCAGAAGGAGTACGGCAGGCTAAAGGAACTTGGGGTGAAATTCGTGAGTGCACCACAGCAATTAGAGCACTACTGGATGGTGTATGCCCATGATATAGATGGAAATGTATTTTCCTTGCGACAGGCCACGGACCCGAAATTTAGTTTAGCTCAATTCTAAATGTGACTCCATTCCCATGATAAAGAAAGTACTACTAGCTATCGCTTTGATTTTGATTGGACTTTTTTTCTTCCTCAAATCTCAAACCAAGAAATGGTCCACTGAGTCCATTACAGCTGATGTGGAGGTGAAAGAAATTTATGACACTCGTTGTGCGATGTGTCACAATGGGGACAGTCCGGAAGCTCCTAGAATCGAAGCGCTTAAGTTGCTCCCCCAGGAGCGTATCTTGGCAGCCTTCAAAACGGGAGTGATGCAGAACCAAGCTGCCATGCTATCGGAAAAGCAGCAACTGGCCTTGGCCGCTTACATTTCGGAGGTAGAAGAAGGTGCGATGGCCACGACTGTCATGAAAGGCAAGTGTGCAGCAGAAGCAACGGATGCCTATTTATCAGACTACCCAAGAGTTGACAATTGGGGGATTGGTCCAAGCAACCAACGCTACTATAATCAAGATGATCTACAAATTGATGCGGCTAATGTTACGGAATTAGAATTGAGCTGGGTATTTGCCTTTCCCAATGCTTCCCGAGCCAGAGTGCAGCCCACCATAGCGGGCAATGTGATCTTAACGGCCAGCCAAACAGGAACCATCTACGCCTTGAACCGAGAAACGGGTTGCACCCTATGGACCTTTCAAGCGGATGCTGAAATCCGATCAGCCCTGGTGATTGGTAGAGACTCGACCGGAAAAGCCAATCGCCTTTACTTTGGGGATTTCAATGCCAGTGTCTATGCAGTTGATCTTGAAGATAAGCGACTACTATGGAAGAAAAAGATTGATGACCATCCCGTGGCCACTATTACCGGTACGCTCAGTTTGTTTGAAGATCGGCTATATATTCCCGTTTCTTCAACGGAAGTGGTGTCCGCTGTGAATGAGCAATATGCATGCTGTACCTTCAGAGGTTCTATGGTAGCCTTGGATCGAACGGATGGTTCCATAGTCTGGAAAACCTATACGATTGATGAAACCCCAAGGGAGCAAGGAGCCAATAGCAAGGGTGTACCCATCATGGCCCCTTCCGGTGCCCCCATCTGGACGGCCGTAACCATAGACCCCAAGCGGAGGTGTCTATATATCGGGACCGGAGAAAATTATACTCGCCCAGCCACGGGTACTAGTGACGCCATCATCGCTTTTTCGCTAGATGATGGCCGGAAGCTATGGGTACAGCAAACCTTGCCCAAAGATGCCTGGAATGGGGCTTGTGTTACCTTGACCAGTCGTGCAAACTGTCCAGAGGAGAACGGGCCGGATGCGGACTATGGCGCTCCTCCGATTTTAGTACAGCTTGATGGCAAGGACCTATTGCTAGCGGGACAAAAGTCCGGCTTTGTGCATGCCTTGGATCCTGACCAAGATGGAGCTATCGTATGGAAACAGTTAGTAGGTAGAGGAGGAACTATGGGAGGCGTCCATTGGGGCATGGCTACTGACGGGAATACACTTTTTGTCCCAATCAATGATCGAGGAACCTACAGCATCAATAAGGAACAACCTAAGGTGCCCGGCCTTCACGCCCTCAACGTCGCTGATGGGAAACGCCTCTGGTCCACCATCGAGGAAAACCGCTGCCCGCCCCTGAGTATACGAGGATGTGGACCTGGCCTCTCCGCCGCCATCACGCTGACTCCAGAAGTCGTCTTCGGAGGCACCTTGGATGGTTTTTTGAAAGCCTATGCCGTTGATGATGGCCGGGAATTGTGGGCCTACGATACCAAAAAGGACTTTGAGGCGGTAAATGGAGTGAAAGCTTTTGGCGGAGCGATAGATTCAGATGGTCCAATTGTCGTGGAAAACCAAGTCTTTGTTACCTCTGGGTATGCCAAGTTTGGGGAGAAGGAGGGGAATGTATTATTGGCCTTTGAACTGAAATAGATTTCAATCATAAGAAACAGCTATATGGATATTTTTAAGTTAGATGGGAAGGTGGCACTCGTTACAGGAGGGAACAGTGGAATAGGATTAGCTTACGCCAAAGGGCTAGTAAAGGCCGGGGCGCGAGTGGCGATTTGGGGAAGGAATAGCGAGAAGAATACGGCTGCCGTTGAATCCCTGCAAGCTTTGGGCGGAGATACGGCAGCTTTTGTTTGCGACATTACGGAACAAGCTCAGGTAGATGACGCTTTTGCTGCCACGGTAAGCCATTTTGACCAGGTCGATATTTGTTTTGCGAATGCGGGTGGAGGAGGCCCCAGGGGTATGCTCCATCAGATCAGTGATGCCGACTGGCAAGGGGTTTTGGACCTGAATTTAAACAGCGTGGTATATACCTATCGCAAGGTCATTGCCCACTTGTTGGAACGAAAGGCTCCGGGTAAATTGATCGTGACCTCTTCTGTAGCGGGGCTGATGGGAATGGGCTATGCCTCGGGTTACGCTACTACTAAAGCTGCTGTTTTAGGGCTAACACGTGCGCTGGCGGTGGAATTGGGACGTAATAACATTCAAGTCAATGCGATCCTTCCAGGTTACGTGGAAACGGAGATGTCAATCAAGACACCTCCTGTCTTTAAGGAAGCAGTGTTGAGAAGATCCGTAACGGGGCAGTTTGGAACTTTGGAGCAAATGGAGGGCATCGCAGTGTTTTTAGCTTCTTCTGCTAGCGACTTTATGACGGGGCAGAATATCGTCTTGGATGGAGGACATACGGTACATCCGATGTAGGGGTAGCCGTTCACCGGGTGACTAGTCACCCGGTGAACGGCCTTCAAGCGCATTACTTATTTACTTACTTTTGCGGTACCACTACCGGTAGATACTTGAATCTTGGTACCAGAATTACCAAAGCTCTTTGTCTTTCGGATCATATTGTTATTCCTTCCTCCCTGCTCAATGACCTCCTCTTTATCGAAAGAAAAAGGTGCTCTAATTTTTCCACTTTTTTCACCGCATTGCATTACCAATTCTCCATTGAATTGGAATCCGTTCATTTCGAGACTGGAGTTGCCAGATCCAGCATTCACACTAACATTCCCATTAGGCGCCGCTGCCAAGCCCAGGGATACATCCCCAGAGCCCGTATTGAAGCTAGAAGAGCCGGTGAGCCTCATATTCTTTCCGGTAACGTTTCCAGATCCAGAGTTGGCACTGATAGATCCAGCTGCACCATCAAGGCTAATCCTTCCAGAACCTGTATTCAAACCCAAGTTTCCGTCGCTACCAGAGATCTTGATATTACCTGAGCCTGTATTGCAGTTTGCTTTGGCTTGGGATTCAACAAGCATGATGTTTCCGGAACCTGTATTCAATTGGATAAGACCTTGAATATTTTCAAAACTAAAGTTTCCACTTCCGGTATTGGAGTAGAGCTCCAGGTTGACGCCCTGGACTTGCACATTACCTGAGGCAGTGTTGCTGCGGACAAGAATATCGTTCGGGACCTTCAATGTCCAGGAAGAAGCCTCGTCCATACGACGTGCTTTGGATTTTTCCTTGATCTTCAATCTACCGTTAGAACTCGAGATCGATACTTGTACCTGATCCGGATCGTATTCTCCCTCTAGGCGGACCTGATCATCGGAGCTTGCTCCGATCTGAATATCTCCGGAAATTACTTCAAACTCGACTTTGTCGATGTTGCTATAGGATTCTTTGACCGTTTTGTTCTGGGCAAAGGTGATTTGTACACTAAGTAGCAAAAAAGCTATCGGTAGAATGGATTGTTGAAGTTTCATATGCATTTTTTGTTGTTTACTGTATAGGAAACCTAGGTGCCAATCCCATGCCAAAGCGAATGTTGTTGTGTAAAGTGTTGCATTACAGGTGATTAGTGTGTTGATGTAGTGAGGCGTACTGTTCGAATGTGGACAGATTCTGTACGATATTGAACAAGTGGAGTTGATTGCTAAGGAAAGTTGATGCTCGAAAAAAAGAAACCCGAACTTAGGGGTATACCTAAATTCGGGTCGCATAAAGTATTTTATGGAGAAATCTCTTGCGGAGATTTTCCTTCGAAATCGCTTAAAATTCAGCCGTTTTTGGTGCTCTAGGGAAAGGAATCACATCGCGAATGTTGGTCATTCCCGTAATAAAGAGTACCATTCTTTCGAACCCTAGTCCAAATCCGGCGTGTGGCGCTCCTCCGAATTTTCTCAAATCGAGGTACCACCACAATTCCTCTTCCGGAATATCCATATCGGCCATTCTGGACTTAAGGATATCGATTCGTTCCTCTCGTTGTGAGCCTCCGATTACTTCTCCGATGAATGGGAAAAGCACATCCATGGCAGCAACCGTCTTATCGTCATCGTTCATTCTCATGTAGAAGGCCTTGATATCCTTAGGATAATCGCGTACGATCACTGGCTTTTTGAATTTCTTCTCTACCAGGAAGCGTTCGTGTTCAGCCTGCAGATCCGCACCCCAGGTCGGCTCAAATTCGAAGCGTCCTTTCTTAAAGGGTTTGGAGTTGCGAAGAATGTTGATGGCTTCAGAGTAAGTAATGCGTTCAAAATCATTATCTACTACGAAACGAAGCATTTCTACTAATCCCATTGGCCGGCGTTTCTCCTTGGGCATGTTTTTCTCTTCCTGCTGGATACGTTGATCCAAGAAAGCCAGATCATCTGGGTAGTTGTCTAGGACGTAGTTGATCAGGTACTTTACAAAATCTTCCGCGAGATCCATATCGTCGAAGATGTCGAAGAAGGCGACCTCAGGTTCAATCATCCAGAACTCTGATAAGTGACGCGTCGTATGGGAGTTCTCTGCTCGGAAGGTAGGCCCAAAAGTGTAGACCTTTCCCATAGACAAAGCGCCAATCTCTGCCTGTAATTGACCAGAAACCGTTAGGTTAGTAGCTTTTCCAAAGAAATCTTCTTTGAAATCGATCTTGCCTTCTTCTGTTCTTGGCGGGTTGTTTAGATCCAGCGTAGTTACTTGGAACATTTCCCCCGCACCCTCAGCATCACTGCCAGTCACAATAGGGGTATGAAGATAGTAGTATCCTTTGTCGTTGAAATATTTATGCACGGCATAGGCCACAGCGTGACGAATGCGAAAAACAGCACTGAAAGTGTTGGTGCGCATGCGCAGATGAGCCTTGTCGCGCAAGAACTCCATGGTCTGGCGCTTCGGCTGTAGTGGATATTCCTCAGGATCACTTCCGCCCAGGATTTCCACTTCATCGGCGATGATCTCAACGGACTGACCCGCGCCTTGCGACTCCTGCAAATTACCTACCACTTTGAGACAAGCGTGAAAATTAATCTTCTTCAAGATCTCTTCATCCATATTTTCAAAATCGATCACTACCTGCACATTCTTCATGCCAGTACCATCATTCAATGCAATGAAGCGATTGGAACGGAAGGCTCTTACCCATCCCATGACTGTCACTTTTTCACCGATTTTGGGCTCAGCTAATAGCTGAGCGATCTCTGTTCGCTTGCTCATTTTTAACAACTTTTTTTTCTTTGCAATCCAATTGCCGAACAAATAGTTCCGCAATTTCAGGAAAGTCGCGAAGATATAGAGATTAAGGTAGCTTATCAATTCTCTAGCCTTTTTTTTCCGCGATCATTATTTGCTTACTTTCGCATCTAAAACAGCTAAAATATGAAAGCATCAGTTTTGTCTGGTTTACGCCTCCTAGGTCTTATGTGTACCTTGGCTTTATTGGGTTGGCAGTGTAGCGGCGGCGCCGGAGAAAAGGCTGTTGGGGGAGGTCCTACGGGGAGCTTATTCCAACGTTATTACGAAACCTATCCTGCACCGCCACCTGTTCGTGCCGGTGGTACCGACGAAGAACGAGAAACTTGGAATAGAGCCACGGAAAATTATGGAAATGGCGATTACGTTGGTGCTGTAGCCGCCTTTGAGGAAGCTTTAGAAAACGATAGACCTCCGAAAGCTGTCGTTAATTTCTATTTAGGCGTTAGCCATTTGGAATTGTCTACTCCTCGCCCAAAGAAGGCGATCGAATTCTTGAATAAGGTGATTGCCGAAAAACGGGGAAGGTATTACGAGCCCGCACGCTGGTATAGAGCCCTGTGTTATTTAGCGCAGGGAGAAATATCGGAGACACGTGTTTTTCTTGAGCGAATGAAAACGGAAAAAGACGAGTTCAAGAAAGAAGAAGTGATCAAGTTGCTGTCTCAACTGCCAGGCCAGTAAAAGCCAAAAGCAAGGAGGGAAGTCGGAAAGATGAGAGAGGACAAAGGTTCTCAGTGCAGATTCCAACTTCCCTCTGATGGATACTAAGCTTGCTTGAGTTCATCCCAAGCTACTTGCAGGTTGACGTTTTTAAATCGTCCACCTTGCCAATCTTCAGCTTTAGGGATAAGCTCTGTCTTTTCTTTGAGTTGTTCCAATGAAGTACCCTTCTTCTGTTCCTTCTTCACATATTTTAGGAGCTTCTTGAGGTAAATCTCCATTTCTTTCAAGTCAGCTGCGGAGCCCGTTACCTCAAACCCTTGTCCAGCGTGACCGAAAATGTAAAGGGTATCCTTGTCGAAGGTCCTTCTGGCCTGCTTTAGCAACTTTATCCAATTCTTGATCGATGCTCCAGCGACGGCGTCAATGTTGGGCATACGGTGATTGAACATGAGATCTCCCATATGCACGACATTGGCATTCTCAAGATGGATCAAAGTATCTCCACTAGTGTGGCCCGCTCCGAAGTAGTGTAGGCTCACTGTTTCCCCCCCGATCTTTTTAGACCAGTTGGTGTCGTAGGTTGTATCTGGTAGAAGATTCTTTTCTAGTGTTCCTCTTTCTTTGGCTACCCTTTCTTGATGAAATTTAGAGTTGGTATGCGCCACGATTTGCTTGACGAAGCCCTTGAAGGCTATATTCCCACCCGAATGATCTCCGTGATGATGTGTATTGATCAGTAGATCGACCTGGCGATCCGTTTTTTCTTTAATTTTTCCGATGAGGTTTTTGGCTTGATCGGGAAATTGGGTGTCGATTACGATCACGCCCTCTTTGTCGATCATCCATCCGATCGTACCACCTCGTTCCATGTAGATTCCTACATTGCGTCTAAGGGGCTTCATTTCTCCAGCTTCAATACCCATCACTTCTGCCATGATGTGATGCATCGGGAGTAGGGATGCTCCAGCAAGCAGGCCACCCTGCTTAAGAAAGGTTCTTCTTGTTGACATTGTTTTGAATTGTGAGTTAGGGGAGTATCCGGGGATACTCAGTAATGTGCAAATGCCTACCGTACCTGATAGGGCAATGCGAATTGCGTCTTTGGTTTTAACCTTCCTATTGGGTAGTCAAATGAGCGTAAGGGTTACAGGAATCGTTGCTTTAGTTCTGGCGTAGGAATCATGCAGCTTTCTTTTTGTCCAAACCACTTGTATCGATTCCGAGCAATCCAATCATATATCCGGTCCCTGATCCATTTGGGCATTAGTTTGAACACGTAAAATACGCGCCAAAGTCCTCCTAAGTGCCAAGCGATTTGTAAAGGTACATTCGAATGGGTGTAAAACTGTCCGCTGTCGAACATGACCACGGTATTTAGAGCAGCAGGATCTAGTCCAGCCTCCATGAGCAAAGATTGCCCCGCTTCAGATTGCAATGCACTAAAGCGGAAATGGCCTTTTGGATCGCGCTTGATAATAAATTGCACCAAGCCATTGCATAGGTTACACACCCCGTCAAATAATAAGATGGGTTTATCGCGTGGGATTTGTTCGGGCTTATCGCTCATATTCAAATGAACGTAAGATTGGCCAACTTGTTCGATGCCAGTAGCTGAAACAGCTTATTTTGCCTGTGCTACGAAGTAGGATACAAGTAAGTTGATTTGCCCGAGATGGTAGGCATCATGTTGGAGTATGCCCTCAATCAGATAGCGAAAGTTGTAAGGTTCTCCGACATTCGATAAGGTCTTTTTCAACAAAGTATCTTCTTGCCCCGACAATAACTGAAGGATTTGCTCCTGGGATTCCCGCAGTTGTTCCAATAGATCATGCCAGCTCAAATCTTCGATGGATGGCCAGTCTAGTTCTGAGTTTAGTTCAATACGATAGCTACTATTGCCTTGCAAGTGCTCAATGAGGAATTGACGCCAGGCCACGATGTGCTTTAAGATCTCGGCAATGTTCTTTTTCTCAGGTAGGAGTGTTTGCAGACTCATCTCTGGAGTGATCTGCTTTAAAGAGGACAAGATGTTGGTACCATACCAGGGGTGTCCATTATAGATCGCTTGAAAGCGACGAATTAGAGCTTGGATTTGCTTGTTTTCGCTATTAGACATAGTGCTAGATGAGTGTATGATGGATTAAAGTCAAGAGATGAAAACTCTAAAACACAAAGGTTGAATACAAAGTTCCACTAGTATATCCATGAAAAAAAATTAATGGTTGACGAATCCATGGAATGCTATGTTTTTCATTTATGTGGTTGATTAGTAGGTTTTTATATGCCTTTTCAGGTAATGCTGAACAGGTAAACCTCTTATTTGGAAATGTTAAAATACGGCACGTGTCGTAGGTTTTCTTGCATCTACGGCGCGTGTCGTATATATTTGCAGTGGACATATGATCATATTCCTCATTCTCTACCTAGGCGCAATGGGTAGATAACTACTTGGTATGGAAAATAGAGACAATTATCAACCTTCAGCAACAGAATTAGAGATTCTACAGATTCTTTGGGAACATCAACCGACCACGGTCCGCTTCATTTATGAACAGATCAGCCAAAAACGGGAAGTAGGGTATACTTCCATCCTCAAGCAGATGCAGAGAATGACTGATAAGGATGTGGTACAGCGAGAATTGAAAGGTAAGACTCATTATTACCGAGCTATTCCCAAGCAAGCAGAGGTTCAGCAAAATCTATTTCAGCGTTTTGTAAACAATGTTTATCAAGGTTCTGCTATGAAATTGGTAATGCATGCCCTAGGACAGGGACAAACCAGTGATGAAGAAGTAGAAGCATTGCAAAAATGGATTGAAGCTCAAAAAGAACAAAAAGATGATTAGCTCATTCAGTGCTGGCCTTGGGCCAATGGGTAAAGCCTTGGGGTGGATGATTATCCACAGTTTATGGCAGATTAGCTTAATCGCCTTGGTCTTAGCTTTAGTGTTGAGGATGGTTCCTCGTAAGCAGGTAAATGCTCGCTATGCCTTATTGTTAATGGGTTTAGTGGCAGTTGTATGCTGGTCAGGAATGACCTTTCAGTCTAACTGGGCTTATTATGGCTATGTACCCGCTGCCGAACAAGGAACGGCTACGGTTCATAATGGACGTGCTCTTGAGGCAACGACCGTCGAGCCAGCGGCATATTCTTGGGAGCAAAGCTTTCAGCAGACGGTTACTTGGTTGGATGGTCAGTTAAATCTAGTCACCTTTATTTGGGGTATAGGAGTAGTGTTGTCCTGCTTGTACTTTATTATGGGATTATCTTATCTCCACTATTTGCAAACGTATCGAGTCAAAATGCCAGAACCAGATTGGGCAGAGCGGTTTAGCCGGCTTTGCACTCAAATGGGAATCCGGCGGAAAGTTCGATTCTTGCTTTCTGAAGTAGTGCACGATCCAGTCACTTTCCGATTGCTTCGGCCGGTGATTTTACTGCCAACTTCCTTGATGACGGGCTTAGAACCCAAGCAAATAGAATTATTACTGTTGCATGAATTGGCTCACATTCGCAGATATGACTTCACCGTCAATATTCTGCAAACGCTAGTTGAAATAGTCTTTTTTTACCATCCTGCGCTTTGGTGGATATCTCGGAATATTCGGACTACTCGGGAACACTGTTGTGATGATGCGGTCCTGGCCGTTCAAAATCAACCCGTACTGTATGCCGAGGCTTTAACGCGAATTCCGAATTCCAATTTTTCACTTAAAAGAAGATTAGCCATGTCCGCAAATAACAATAAGGGAATTCTTAGCCAACGCATCTTTCGCCTGTTTGGCCAATACGAAAGTCAACCGCCCATCTATCGGAGTATCTTGATGGCCTTTTTACTACTTTTCTTGAGTCTTGGATCACAGGCGTTTTTGGTTGCCGAAGAGCCCGTGACAGAAGCTGAGGAGGTTACAGTAGTACAAGCGGATCAGACGTCAGAATTGCAGCAAGAAGAGCTTGTGCTGGAGCCTGCCACATCGATAGAACCTGCAGCAGTATCTCAGGAATCTCCCCAATCATCTCCAGTGCCTCCAGTAGCAGAAGCTGTAGCACCGATTATAGAGGGAAAGGTGATGGATGAAGATAATCAGCCAATAGTTGGGGTAAGCATCCTCGTCAAAAATACTACTACGGGAACTGTTACAGACTTTGATGGAACGTATAGATTGAAATTACCAACTGAATGTGCCACGCTGATTTTTAGTTATGTAGGCCGTCAAACTCAAGAGATTGAGCAAAGTTGTGGAGGACAGAAGTTGGATGTGATTTTACCCGCTACCGTAGATCTTGGAGAGGTTGTGGTGATCGGCAAAAAGGAGAAGCCTGAAATGACTTCTGAACAAGCCAAAGTGGAAGAAGCCATTATCTCAGGAACAGTAAAGGACGAGAATGGTCAGCCGCTAATTGGAACTAGTATCTTAATTAAGGATACGAAAATAGGCACCATCACAGATCTTGAAGGTAATTATAGGTTATCCTTGCCAAGTGAATGTGCTACCCTCATTTTTAGTTACATCGGTAAAGTGACTCAAGAGATTGAGCAAAGCTGTGGAGGGCAGAAACTAGATGTTGTGTTACCTGCCACTACGGAACCTGGCAAAATAGTGATGAGGAAGCAACAGCCTGAAAGTGCTACGGAGGAAGCAATTGTGGGAAAGGTTATTATTACTGGTGTTGTAAAAGATGGGAATAATCAGCCATTGATAGGAACAAATGTGCTAATTAAAGATACCAAGATAGGCACCATTACTGATCTAGAGGGCAACTACAGAATCGCTTTGCCAGATGAATGTGCGACTCTGATATTTAGTTATATCGGAAAACAGACTAAAGAACTCGCCAATACTTGCGGAAGTCAAAGACTAGATATCATATTGCAGGTAGAGAATGACGGAAAGGAGAAACAGCCTGGTGCAGAACCTACGCTGCGCAATAGATTGCCTGAGGTGGAGATCACTCCTTCGGAAACAGCGGTCTTGCAGGATCTAACTGTGTTTCCTAACCCGTCCTCTGGAGTAGTGACTGTGAGTTTCAAGTTAGCCAAGGCTACTAAGGTCATATTCGGTGTTTATACGATAGATGGCAAACTCATCAGCTCGAATGTAATGGGTCTAGGAGCTGGAACACATCGACATGTGTGGCAGGATGAGAATACGAAGAAGGGTACTTACTTAGTACAGATTCGAGCAGAAGGAGAGAAAATTAGTAAACCATTGATTATAGAATAAATCAGAAGCCAGTTGCTGATCCACAAGATCAGCAACTGACTCCTTGTTGGGGAACCTCGGACCTTTTATTCAAACAGCATTTTATACAACTCCTCAATCTTGCCGATGGTGTTGATTTTAATGTCGTAACGTTCCTTTTCCAGTCCCTTAGTATTGTATTTTGAGATATAGATTTCCTTAAAACCTAAGCGTTCAGCTTCTTGAATGCGTTGCTCGATTCTGCTGACTGCTCGGATCTCTCCTGATAATCCTACTTCCGCGGCAAAGCAAACATCAGAGGGGATAGAAATATCCTCAAAGGAGGAAATTAAGGCGCTTACAATCGCCAAGTCAATGGCCGGATCATCTACTTTAATACCACCCGCTATATTGAGAAAAACATCGTTCTGTCCAAGTGGGAAGCCTCCCCTTTTTTCCAAGACGGCTAATACCATATTTAAACGCCGTAGGTCAAATCCGGTGGCAGATCGTTGAGGATTACCGTAAACTGCGGAACTCACCAAGGCCTGCGTCTCAATTAACATGGGTCTTTGTCCTTCCATCGTAGCAGCTACGGAGCTTCCACTGAGATCCTCATCCATTTGAGAAAGTAGCAACTCAGAAGCATTGCTAATCTCGCGTAGGCCTTGAGCATTCATTTCATAGATCCCCATTTCATCGGTAGAGCCAAATCGATTTTTTAGGGTTCGTAAAATTCGGTAGGTATAATGCCTATCCCCTTCGAACTGCAATACGGTATCCACGATGTGTTCCAATAGCTTCGGTCCAGCAATCGATCCTTCTTTGTTGATATGACCAATCAGGAATACGGCGATATTGCTCTCCTTAGCAAAGCGCTGGAATTCCCCGGCGCATTCCCTAATCTGTGATACGCTACCGGGCATGGATTCCACATGTGGGGAGGCGAGGGTTTGGATCGAATCTGCAATGACGATTTGGGGCTCCAGTTCTTCGGCATGCTGCAAAATCTTGTGGGTGTTCGTCTCCGTGAGGATGTAACATTGGTCCGTTAGAAACCCTAGGCGGTCTGCGCGCATTTTGATTTGCTCTTCACTTTCCTCGCCAGAGATGTACAGAATCTTGGCGGGAATCCGGGTGGCGAGTTGCAGTAGGAGAGTGGACTTGCCAATACCTGGTTGCCCGCCAATTAGCACGATAGACCCTGGAACAATCCCTCCACCTAGCACTCTATTTAGCTCACCATCGGGGGTAACCAATCGCTCTGTGGTTCCAGCTTGAATCTGGGTCAAAGGAACTGGGCTAGGGCTTTTTCTACCTAAGCTTTCATTACGCCATTCCTGCTTTTTCTCTTGCTTGGTTTTGGCGGCAATTTTTTCCTCTCGATAGGTATTCCAGGCTCCACAAGCGAAGCATTGCCCATTCCATTTAGGTGATTCATTCCCGCAGTTGGTACAGACGAAGATGGTCTTGGCTTTGGCCATTTATTTAAAGTTATTGTTTGGATTTTGTGTAAATATAAAACAATAAGTTGTAAGAATTGGAGGCTTTTTTGGCCTCTTTGTTAAAGAGTTGATTAACAGTATGTTGCAGGATGGGTGGTCATTGCCTATTAGACTTAAATCAACTTTAACACTACTAATGCGTTTATAGAGTTGTAAAACAAGTGAAAAACAATTATATTGTTTAGAGCAAAACAAGGAGATATGGGACAAAATATGATTGTTGCATTGCTCCTGAAACAGCTGCAAAAAAAGGTCAAAATTTATTAAAGTATCCAATAATTTTGTTTTTTTGCACTATAAGCTATTTTAATAAGGAAAAAGCCGGATGAAAATCTCTCGCAAGTGTTAAAGATTTTGCGTATTGCAACTTTCCGGATTGTTCCCTGTTAAATAAGACAAGTTTAGAAATCATACTCGATTAAGAGCATTCATATGTAGATTGTTTTCATTTGGTTTTTTGGGGTTATACAGGGTGCTGCGAGTAATCGCAGCCGCCCTGTTTTTTTAACTTCAAAATAGAGTAAAGTCCTTCAGGTAACTGAAGGACTTTATTTTTTTGCCTATGCTATTCCTTTTCGATCAGTTGTAGTGCATATTCTAGTACGGTATCGATATTATTCAGGTGATCTTCAATACCTTGTGTGATGAAATGATCTGGCAAGACCCCATGGCTATCCGGGCTTGATTGTGCGCTAGTTATGAAAGTATTTCTGGCTACTGAGAAAGAGATTCCGGAATGCGGCATGCTGTACTTTTTTTGATTGGCAGTACAGAATCTATTGGAAGCCAACTCCTCGCCAATGATAGTTGCTAACTTGAATTCCTTTATTAGCGATAGAAAGTGGCCCGTGGTTGATTGACCATCCCCATCCATTAGGATATATAGGCTCCCATTAAAGGCCTTATCAAAAGGTTGTTGCTCCTCCTTTAGGTGGTCGAATTCATTGTGCTGAAAATAAGTGTAAGGGGTTTGAGCCAGGTATTGAAGGAGGTGGTTAGCAGCTAGTGAAGCACCTCCTCCATTAAAGCGCAAATCGATGATGAGATTTTTAATATCCTTTGCCTTTAATTCCCCAAAACTTTCATCGATGAATGATCGGAAAGTGGCAAAACGTTCCCCGTAATAGGCAAAACTCTTGATGGTCAGAATTGCGGTGTAATTATCATTTTGTCGAAAGCAGAGGTCTTGTTGGCAAGGGGCATTGGACACAATTCTATGGTATCTTGATTTCGGTTTGTAGCTAGTAAGGGGATCAAGCAGAATAGGTGATGTTCTACCTTTTATCACTATCTCGTATTTTTCAGGGAAGCCCAAAACAAAAGGAATGTAGGCCGTGATGTATCCGGAAAACAATAAGCGCTTATAGGTCTGTATGTGTGCCTGCGAACTAATATGTTGGAAAGCTAGGGTTGTGATCTCGGATATAGGATAACCATTGATAGAGAAAATTTCTGCTCCTGCTTGTACCTTTTTACTATTCCGCAAAGGATCCGAGATGTATAGGCGATCCTCAAGCAATTTCGCATCCAAAGGGAATCGTAATTCCATGGGAAGCATAGCGTCCTCTTGATTGAACCATCCTAAGCTAGTATGACTACAACCTAACAAGGCAATCATTTCACTACAATGCCAAATAAACTCAGCTAAGGTGGTCTTATCAGAAAATTGTTGTTCCTTCTCCTTAACCTTTTTCCAGAAGGTCGCTTTACCGGTGAATTTGTAGGGATGCGGATGCTTCTCCACCAGAGTGTTAACGAATACCTTGAAATCTTCTAAATATTCTGCTTGACTTAAGTGGCTAAATGGACGCGATTGGAGACTAGATTGCGCTGACAATGGGAAACTTCCCAATAGGAGGATAATCCCAATCAGAGATAATGGGTGATTCATGCTGATGAAAATTGGTTCGACACAATTTTAGATCTTTTACCCAGACCATGATTATCTGCTACAACCGAAGCTGTATCAATTTATAAAAGAGAACAAGAAATTATGCCTTGAATTGGCCTGGAGTAGTACCCTGAAACTTCTTGAAGGCCTTGTAAAAAGCAGATTTAGAATTGAATCCAGCTTGGTTCCCGATGGCTTCTAAGGTATAGTTAGAATTTGACACAAGTAAGTCCTTCGCTTCCAGGACCCGATATTCATTAATGAAATCTGAAAAGGATTTTCCAAGGTGTTGATTGATTAGCCTGGAGAACTCATGTGTAGAGATACCTAAAAGCTGGGCAAGCTCTGCCGATTTTAGCTCAGGGTTCAGGTAGGGTTTATCTGCTTCCATGATATCCTCTAGCCGTTGAATCAATTGATCCATGTCCCCTCGATTTGCTATTGAATGATCTGATTTCGTTCGCTTGAAGATCTCCCAGGTGGCTTTCTTATGGAAGAAAAAGTAAACACAAAAGGCATAAAATAAAAAGGAGAATACGATGGAACCGCTAATAAAGTATGAAAAGCTCACGAAAAAAAATGCGCTCCAGATCACAAGGTTAGCCGAGACCAATAACACTAGCCATTTGTGGGTAAGCGCGGCCCTGTTGAAGTCAAAAATTGATGATTTTAGGGCATAGAAAGACAGCAAAAGATACGCTAGCCATTGAGCGTTGATCATGGGCAGTACTACTTCCTTATTTAAGGTGACGTTTTTCGGGAAGGGAAGAAATAGCAATAATGAAATCACAATGAAGATCCAGAACAATAGCGTGAACTTCCAGTGCCTGACAGCGAAGTGCTCCGGCTCTACACAACTCTTTACGTAGCTGAATAATAGAGGCCCAATCAAGAGGAAGAAAGAAGGGCCCGATTGCAGAAAAACTATAGGCTCTTCGGTTGAAAAGGAGTAAAACACAGACTTTATGACCCTAAGACTTAGAATCAATAAGAAACCTCCAAACAGTCGATTAGAGCGCGAAGAGAACCTACGATTAAAAAGGAAATTCAGGCTCAGAAGTAGGCTGTTGAAGACGCCGATTGCACCAAAGAAGAATAATATTTGAGCGGTAAATCCCATAGTCCAGAGGTGATTGCCGTATGGTAGTCGAATCCAAGGTCGAAAAAATGCGGGGGAATCAAAAGGTTTGGTCGGAAATCCTATCTATTGGTTATTTTAGCCACGCGGCAAAACATCATGTTCTTGCCTTTCTTTTGACTTACAAATATCTGTCTAATGAAAAAATACTTTTACGGGATATTCATGTTTTCCCTTTTGCTGGCCTGTAATGCCCAGCATGAAACCAAAGATGCTGCTAGTTCGCCGGCAGCTAAGCCTCAAGGCATCCAAGACGTAGATGTAGCTGCCTTTAAGGCTAAGATGCAGGAGGAAAATGTGGTACTTCTAGATGTGCGCACTCCAAAAGAGGTGGCTGCCGGAAAAATTGAAGGCGCATTGGAAATAGATGTACTAGCGGCTGACTTTGAAGCAAAGATTCAGAACCTGGAAAAGGACAAAACTTATCTAGTCTATTGCAAGGCGGGTAGTCGAAGTGCACGAGCCTGCAAGGCGATGGAAAAAGCGGGGTTTCAAGATCTGTATAATCTAAAGGGTGGATATACTGCCTGGAATAGTAAAGATTAGGGAACCTGCTTGTGTATTTTTTATATCAAGGACCGTGATCAGCATCACGAAATGGACGAATTGAATAGGCACATCGGCCTATACGTCCGCCTGCGGACCCTTAGGGCTGCTTAGTTTCGACCGTTTTTGCATCAGAGGTGTTATCATTGAGAAAATTAAAATCTAATTGTCAGTGATATGAAAAGCAAAGTATCGTTCAAGGAATTGGTCAACGGAGACACACCCGTGCTGGTAGACTTCTTTGCGGAGTGGTGCGGACCATGTAAGGCTATGGCACCTGTGTTGCAGGAAGTGGCCGGAGATATTGGCGAAAAAGCCAAGATTGTCAAAATAGATGTAGATAAGAACCCTGCCATTGCGGAGAAACTACAAATTAGGGGTGTTCCAACCTTTATGCTCTTCAAAGAAGGGGAAATCAAATGGCGACAAGCGGGGATGCAGTCTGCCAAACAATTGAAAAACGTGATTGAAGCCTACGGCTAGTCCAAGATAAAATACATACCTTTGAGGCTCCCTATCTGAAAAAGGTAGGGAGCCTTATTTGTAGTTATCTGTTTCTTAAGTCTCTCAAATTAGCGGTCGTAAGGTCAAGTAATTATCGAATCTGAGACAGTATCGATAGCTTGCTTGAAAACTATATCTTTACGCCACATCCCACAACATAATTCCCCAAGGAGCCTTTCATTTTTCAATTTGGCAGGAGTAGGCCACTTTTGCGTATACCTAGCTATTCATTGGTCAATTGGCAGTCAAACTTGATATGCCAGCCCTTTGCTTAGGCCTATTGCTGCAGAACCCTAAATGTCAACTACTAGCTCAACATGAATACTTTACTCTTATATGCTCAATCTGGACTCGATGGCCTAAGCCAGCCTTGGCATTGGTCGGTTTCAGGGTTAGCTTTGACCTTGATTGTCTTTCTGCTCACCTGGATGGGCCGAAAATTTGGCATCTCCAGTTCTTTTGAAGCCATGTGTACCCTGGGTGGCGCAGGACGTAAAATTTCTTACTTCAATGTGGATTTGGCAGGAAAAGGCTGGTTGTTATTTCTAGTCATTGGTACGATTCTAGGTGGCGTGATTGCAGGAGAGTTTTTGGCTAGCCCGGCAGCAGTAGGAATCTCTGATTCTACTATTGCGTTCTTGGAAGAAAGAGGGATGAGTTATCCTGCTTCCGACAGCAGTGGAAGAGGTTTTATGCCTACCAGTATATTTAATTGGACCAATACCGCGGGCATTATCGCAGCTTTGGCAGGTGGATTCCTGGTGGGATTTGGTGCACGTTATGGTAGAGGTTGTACCTCTGGGCATGCCATAACCGGGATGGCGCATTTACAACTGCCCTCTCTTTTGACGGTGATCGGCTTCTTTATCGGAGGTTTGATAACTACCCATCTCGTATTACCCTGGTTACTTCGATTTCTCGTAGGAGATGTAGCCTAATTCCTTATTCCTTAAAGCATACAATCATGTTTCGCAATATATCTTTCCTAGCTGTCGGTATTTTCTTTGGTATAACCATGACCAAGTCAGAAGCCATTTCTTGGTATCGCATCCTAGAGATGTTCCGCTTTGAGAGTTTTCACATGTATGGAATCATAGGCGTGGCAGTAGCTGGCAGTGCTTTCGTAATCTGGCTGATGAAGTACACACAGATGAAAACCTTGGATGACAAATTGGTAGTAGTACCGAATCCGATGCAGTTGAATGTGAAAAGGCATCTTTTGGCCGGTAGTATCTTTGGCCTTGGCTGGGCCTTGATCGGTAGCTGTCCCGGTCCTATTTATGTCTTGCTGGGGAATGGATATTCCATTCTGCTTTTGGTATTGGTGGGTGCCTTAGCTGGCGTTTTAGCCTACGGTGCTTTCGGGCAAAAATTGCCACACTAACCTTAATGTCAGCTGTTGGTTCTACGTAGACGGACTTAGTTTTCTCTCCGTACGTTTCCGCAGATTAAAGCTTAGGAGGGTCATGATGATAAAGAGAAAGGCAATGAGTCCCATCGCGATTCGCAGATCCTGCCAGTCGGCAACAAAGCCAATAATCGGTGGGCCAAAGAGGAAGCCAGAATACCCAATCGTGGTGACCATGCTGATCCCAACTCCAGGTTTAACCCCTGGCATATTACCGGCTACACTAAAGGCAATCGGCACGATGGTAGCCAGCCCCAATCCTACCAGAAAAAAACCGGCAATGGCTGCATAGGGAGACATAACTCCGATGCTAAGGCCAATACCGAAGAGGGCTATCAGACTGCTGTTGATCAACAACTTCCCATCTCCCCAATTCGCTCTTAGGCGATCCCCTACGAAACGCCCCATCATCATAGCCATAGAAAAAGCTGCCAGACCTAATGGGGCTAGAGAAGGGGAGGCTTTTACTATCTTTTCTAGGTAGTTGGTCGTCCAGTCGGCCATAGCCCCTTCTCCCAGCATGCAGCAAAAAGCGATTAGTCCGATGCCCAGAAGCGCTTTGCTCGGTAGACGCAAGCCTCCTTCACCAGTGTCCGCTTCCACTACTTCGTCAGGAATTAGATTGCGAATTCCCCAAATGACGGGTATAACACATAGCAACACCCCAGAAAATAAATGCGGGAATAAGTCGATCTGGAATCTTGTGTAGAGGGCTCCAGTCCCGGCGCCGATCATCATGCCCGCACTGAAAATGGCATGAAAAGAGGACATGATCGGCCGTTTATATTCTTTCTCCACCAAAACAGCTTGGGCATTCATGGCGACGTCTTTCATTCCCGTAAAACTTCCCATAAAGAAGAAGATGGTCCCTAGGGTGATTAGGTTGTTGGCCAAAGGGATCAGTGGGATGCTAGAAATGAATAGCACGGCACAAATGGCTGTAATCCGGTGGCTCCCATATCGCGCAATGAGGTATCCCGCTAGGGGCATGGCTACCAAGGCGCCGATTGAAATACACAATAGCATAATCCCCAGCATACTATTATCTAAGGCATAAATCTCCTGTACGCGAGGGATTCGCGATACCCAATTGGCATATAGGAATCCATTGACAAAGAAAAAGATATTAACGGCGAGTCGGTTGCGGCCCATTGCTACTGGTTTTAGTCACTTTAAGTTGAATGCAGGCGCACCGAAGTAAAGGTCAGGTTCCAGGTTTAGCGAAAGCGCTCCCGTACTTTGTCTAGCGTGAGTTGTTGTTTTACCTAAATGCAGCCTTATTGTGTTTCCTAGTCGTGTTGTTTACAAAGCTACAGCACTTTCTAAGGGAGAAAAAGAACAACTTTTGCCATTGCTGATACTTTTTTAACCTGATTCAGTAAAAAACTGAGCAGGCCAGGTAGCAATTGATCAGAATGGATTCTATTTTGGGATACAAAACAAAACGTTCCAACATGAAAAAGCTACTATTCACGCTCTGTATTATAACTCTAAACGCATATCTCTTTGGACAATCCTCGATCTTGTACATTGGTACGTTTAGTGAACGAGGAAGCGAAGGTATTTATGTATTCGAATTCGATCAGGAGACGGCTGAGGCACAACAAATTCAGACCTTGGATAATCTGGCTAGCCCCAGTTATATTTGTCTGCACCCTAATGGGAAGTACTTGTATAGTGGAAATCGAGCCTCGATTGTTGAAGGTGAGAATTGGGGATCTCTGAGTGCATTTGAAATAGCAGAAGATGGAAAAATCAAACACCTGAATGATGCTTCTGGATTGGATGAAGGAACTTGCTACATCTCCACGGATCATTCTGGACAGCAGGTTTACATCGCCAACTACGCAGGAGGCAGTATGGCTGCCTACCAGTTGGAGGCAAATGGGGCTATCGGTCCATTGATTGCCAGCTATGATCATCAACGGCAGAATGGTCCCATCGCACATGCGCATGCCGCCGTTCCCTCACCAGATAATCGATTTCTCTACGTCCCGGATCTAGGCAATAATGAGGTGACCACTTACCGAATATTGCCGGATGCTAAGAAGTTGAAGAAGAGTGTCAAACGCTCCTTGGTGGTCAAGGAGGGAAATGGTCCTCGCCACTTTATTTTTCACCCAAATGGTAAATGGGCATTTGTAGCAGAGGAGCTTTCGTCCAGTGTGGTATCAGTAGCTTACCGCAAAAATGGGCGCTTGAAAGAACTGGACCGCGAAAGCACTTTACCCAAGAATTATTCTGAAGCCAATAAGGTAGCAGATATCCACATTCACCCCAATGGTCGCTGGCTTTATGTTTCCAATCGAGGGCACAATAGTTTGGCTATGTATGAAGTGGAAGTGAATAGTGGGATGCTACAACCCATAGGTCATCAATCAACCCTTGGGGATTGGCCACGTGGGTTTATGATCACTCCCAATGGTAAATTTTTGCTGGTAGCTAATCGGAGAACAGATAACATTGCTATTTTTGAAATTGATGCCGCTACCGGTCAATTGACGGATACTGGCAAGCAAATCAAGATCCCCGCACCTGTCTGTTTGAAGATGAAACCTTGAGTTTCTCCCAATTCTCCCTCACTAGTTAAAACTTAATTCATGTTTCGACAATCCTATTCTGTATTATTTCTTTTAGTCTTCGGCATGCTGATGGCTTGTGAAAACGCTACTGCACCGCAGGAAGAAGTCCCCAATGTCCCTAGCTCTGACAGCTATGAGGATTTAGTTAGCCTATTTAAAGAATGGCGCGCTTTTGAAACACCGCCGATGCTGGATGGCGCTCCAGACTACACCGCAGTAACCTTCGAGCAGCGATGGCCTGAATTCAAAAAGCTACAAGCACAGTTGCAAGCAATCAAATACGAGGCTTGGCCGGTCGCTCAGCAAGTTGACTGGCATATTGTCTGGGCCGAGATGAATGGCTACGATTTTAATCATCGGGTATTGCAACCCTGGGTTCGCGATCCCGCTTTTTACAAGTCCCTTTGGGAATATAGAAGCGATGTGCCAGCGCATGAAGGGCCAACCCATCATGGCACTACTGAAATCTGGACCTACGAGTTTCCACTGAGTGATTCAGAAAAGGAACGACTGATTGGAGATCTCAAGGTCATTCCGGCTTTGAACAAACAGGCCAAGCAGAATCTGACGGGGAACGCTAAGGATCTTTGGATCGCAGGCATCAGAGATATAGAGACGCAAGCGAAAGCACTAGCGAAGATTCTGGATAGGGAAGGAGTGGCTGAAGCAGGAGAGTTAGTGAAGTTCATCAACGATGCAATTGCCTCAACAGAAGACCTTGTTGCTTGGTTGAAGGAAGAAGCCCCCAAAAAGACTGGTCCTTCGGGGATTGGCAGGGAGAACTACACTTGGTATATGCAGAATGTACACCTGGTGCCCTTGACTTGGGAGGATGAGGTAATGATCTTAAAACGAGAACTGGCTAGAGCGTGGGCTTCTTTGAAGCTTGAAGAACACCGCAATCGTGACTTGCCAGAACTGGTTCCTGCAGACAGCCCAGCCGCTTATGACGCGATGGCCGAGCGCTCCGCCCAGAGTTTAATGAAATTCCTTGAGGAAGATGATATCGTAACCGTGAAGGAATATTTCGAACCAGCCTTACGCGAACATCTGGGGGGCTTTGTACCAGCTGAGACTCGAAATTTCTTCTGGATCACGGCTCATTTGGATCAGCGCCCGCTATATTCCCACTTCTACCACTGGTTTGAACTGGCCCGTATGGATACGGAACCTCATGCCAGCGAGATTAGGAGAGGTCCATTATTGTACAACATATTTGATTCTCGCAATGAGGGAGTGGCTACTGGCGTAGAAGAAATGTTTATGCAGGCCGGTCTCTACGATGATAACCCTAGGGTGAGGGAGATTGTGTACATCATGATTGCGCAACGGGCGGCTCGTGGCTTAGGTTCCTTATATGCCCATGCCAATGATATGACCATGGAAGAAGCCGGAGGGATTCACTCCGAATACACGCCTCGTGGTTGGATGAAAACAGAAAAAGAACTCCTCATCTTCGAGCAGCATCTTTATTTGCGACAGCCCGGATATGGCACCAGCTATATCACAGGAAAGTATTTGCTAGAAAATGCCATGGCTGAATATGCGAGAGCTAAGGAGGCAGAGGGTCAAGCTTTTGAGGTAAAGGCCTTCTTTGATGAACTCAACGCTATTGGTAATATTCCGATGAGCTTGGGAGAATGGCAATTGACCGGAGAAGGGGCTACGGTAGCGAAGATTGTAGCAGGCAAGTAAGGGGGCTGTTTAAGGGACAGAGTTTAAGGTTGAAAGACTACCTCCAAACTTTGTCCCTTAAACTTAAACGCTAAGCACTCTTCATTTTCCAAAACACATTCTCCATTCTCCATTCAACATTACAAACCTACTTCCTACCAAAGTCCGCAGGAATCTCGCCCCAATTCTCGGTATCCCACTTCATGATCTTGTTGGAGTAAGTATTGCTTTTGAGCCATTTTTCGGCCCTGCTGATCAATTCTAGCAGACGGGCAGTGCGAGGAGAATGCTTGAGGGTCGTATTGGCCTTTTTCTTACGAACCCAACCCATAGCTATTTTGGAGTCGGTATAAATCGGCGTATCCTTGCCTTCTTTCTGAAACATGGCCAGTGCATGCACGATGGCCAGGAACTCGCCAATGTTATTGGTGCCCAAGGCAAATTTTTGGTGAAAGATGCGCTGGCCGGTTACGGTGTTCACGCCTTGATATTCCATTACTCCTGGATTACCCGCACAGGCGGCGTCCACAGAGATACTATCCCAGACAATATTGGCGTCTTTGGGAGGTGATTTTGGCTTGCCTTTGCCAGCACCTTTACTACTGCTTTTGGTATAATCCTTATACTGGCCCAGGTAGGCGTCTTCTGCCTCTTCCCGCGTGGGGAAACCTTTGTATTTGGCACCAGTGTAGCCCTTTATCTGCCGCTGACACTCTGTCCAAGAACTATAGATTCCTGGTTCTAATCCTTCCCAAACTACATAGAACTTATTTTTTTTCGCCATAGCGGCAAAACTACAAAAATCGCCTCGACACACACCAAAACAATCTTAATAATAATCTATACTTTTGCGGCAAATCACCAATATGGAATTGATAGATACGCATACGCATTTGTATGCCAAAAGATTTGAGTCGGATCGGGCCGCGATGATACAGCGGGCAAAGGATGCAGGGATTAGCGCCTGCTATTTGCCGAACATTGATAGTGAATCTATTCCTGGCATGATGGAGTTGGAGAAGGAATACCCAGGTTTTTGCTTCCCAATGATGGGGCTGCACCCTTGTTCTGTTAAAGCGGACTATGAGCAGGAGCTTGCTATTGTGAAGGAATGGCTAGAAAAGCGTCCCTTTGTGGCGGTGGGAGAGATCGGCATCGATCTGTATTGGGACAAGACGTTCTTTGAGCAACAAAAGAAAGCTTTTATTCAACAAGCAGAGTGGGCCATTGCCTATGACATTCCGATTGTAATTCACTCCCGGGAGTCGATAGATATTTTGATTGACCTCATACGAGAGATCAATGATCCCAAATTGAGAGGGATCTTCCATTGTTTTACGGGCGACCGTGCACAGGCACAGTCGATCATTGAATTGGGCTTCCTGATGGGAATTGGGGGAGTAGTAACTTTCAAGAATGGAGGGCTGGCTGAGACCATTTCCGACATTGGAATTGAGCACCTGGTCCTAGAGACCGACGCTCCTTACCTGGCTCCGACTCCATATCGTGGAAAACGAAATGAGTCGGCATACGTCCGCCTGATCGCGGAGAAAATCGCCGAGGTAAAAGCGGTATCTCTGGAAGAATTGGCACAAGTCACTACTCAAAATGCCAGATCTTTATTCGGAGCGAATTAAGTCCAGGACTGCTCTCGGACTTCTCTGTTGAAAGGGTTGATTATGAGCTGTTTTTATAGTAGAATAAGTGCTGGTTTTAGGACTTGTGTATGAGGCAATTAACCGGACTGAGGAGCAAGAAAACACGGTCATGATAGCTACGGCTGGGATAGGAAATTTGGTGTATTGAATGCCAAATGACAATCAAAATCCGGACTCGGGTTCATAGGAAGTGAAAAAATTTTGAATTGTAACATCTTTTTACAATTTTTGTGACTTCACATTATGTGTTAAAAAGTTCTTAATATTTATTTTTACGAGTGAGGCAAAGGAGAGGTGCTCGAGTGGCTGAAGAGGCACGCCTGGAAAGCGTGTATACCCCTAAAGGGTATCGAGGGTTCGAATCCCTCTCTCTCCGCAACCAAGCTCATTCAAAACTAAAATAATCGTAAAACCTTATTGACTATGCGAAAATTATTAGCGCTACTGCTTGTTATGGGATTAGCAGTATTTTCGAGCAGCGTCGTATATGCACAGCAAAGCACAGGTGACGAACAAACTGAGGTGCTATTGGCACAGGCGAGTTCTGATCAAGCAGCTAGTTCATCGGATTCTGCGTCTGACTCTGGTTTCCAATTGTTGAAAAAGTATTTCATCGATGGTGACTGGCGTTTCATGAGTTTTGTACTTGTTTGTTTGATTCTTGGTTTGGCGTTCTGTATCGAGCGTATCATTACCTTGAACATTGCTACGACCAACACGGACAAGCTATTAGCACGGATTGACGAAAACCTTAAGAATGGCGACATGGAAGGAGCCATGGAGGTTTGTAAGTCTACTCAAGGGCCAACTGCAAGTATCTTGTATGAAGGTCTTAAGAGTGCAAAAGACGGTCCAGAAGCAGTAGAAAAAGCTATTGTTGCCTACGGTGGTGTTCAAATGGGCTTGCTAGAACGCGGCTTGGTATGGATTTCTCTTTTCATCGCTATCGCACCTATGCTTGGTTTCATGGGTACGGTAATCGGTATGATTCAGGCATTCGACCGTATCGAAGCAGTGGGTGACCTTTCGCCTTCAGTAGTTGCCGGTGGTATTAAAGTGGCACTTTTGACTACAGTATTCGGTTTGATCGTGGCTATTATCTTGCAGATCTTTTACAACTACATCGTTAACAAGATCGACGGTATCGTTAACAAGATGGAAGATGCGTCTATCGCATTAGTAGACATCTTGGCTGACAACAACGTATTCAAGTAATCATCAACGAGCATTCAAACCACAATTATGTATAAGTTTCTAAACAAAAACGGCCAAACTTTAGCCTTCGGCTTGGGTGTTCTTGTTACGATCATATTCATGTTGGGAGCCTTTCCTTCTGCGGGAGACTTCGACTTCGAGAATATGACGGATGAGGAGGTGTCAAAAGTCGGTATCTTCGACTTTGGCCTCAAGGCGGCAGTCGCCTTAGCCATCATAGCTGCTGTAGCTTTGGTTTTATTTGGCATTTATCATATCGCTACCAACCTGAAGGGGTCTCTTAAAGGCTTAATCGGGGTGGCTGCTTTGGTTATCTTGTTCTTCATAGCTTATTCAACAGCTGATGGGGTGGCCACAGGTTCTATTGCTGGTGCAGTAGAAAAGTTTGCAGCTTCGGGTAATGGTACTATATCAGAGGGTAATCTTAAATTCATTGGAGGAGGTATCACGACTACCGCAATTCTTATTGTGATAGCTGCAGCATCCTTTGTGATTTCTGAGATTATCAATTTTTTCAGATAAAAATAGGAGGTTTCTATCATGGCAAGGAAAAGTAGTAGAGATCGGATGAGTAATGAGATCAATGCTGGCTCCATGGCTGACATCGCCTTCTTATTGCTTATATTCTTCCTGGTTACCACGACTATCGTGGAAGACAAAGGTATCCTGGTAAAATTACCACCTTGGTCTGAAGAAGAACCAGATATCACAAAGCTTAAAGAACGTAACGTTTACTCGGTATTGGTAAATGCGCAGAATCAACTCCTTGTCAGAGAGCAACCTATGCGCGTTGAAGATCTTCGTACTAATGCTAAAGAGTTTATTTCTAATCCTCAGAGACGGGAAGATTTGGCAGAAAAGCCTACCAAGGCTATTATCTCGCTAAAGAATGACCGTGGTACCAACTACGATACATACCTTCGGGTATACAATGAGTTGAAAGGGGCTTATAATGACCTTTGGAATGAGCTATGTCAGCGTAAGTTTGGCATTGAGTACAGCGAAGACCTTCCGTTAGCCTATCGAAAAGCGATAAAGGAAGAAATACCCTTTGTTCTATCAGAAGCTGAACCAACTAACTTCGGTGAAGAGTAGACGGTATCGTCGAATTACTACCGTTCATTTCTTCATCAATGGCTACTAACTGGCCAGCAAAATTGAAAGATTATGTCTAAGTTCAGTAAAAAAAGAGGTAAGGCTGACCCAGCGATTTCGACGGCATCGCTACCCGATATCATCTTCATGTTGCTGTTCTTCTTTATGGTAGTAACTGTATTGAGGGATGCAGAATTGAAGGTGCGTGTGGTAACACCATATGCTAGTGAACTTACAAAGCTGGAGGAAAAATCTCTTGTAAATTATCTATACATCGGAAAACCAACCAAACAATATCAAGCTACTTACGGTACTAAACCTCGCTTGCAGTTAGGTGATAAGTTTTCGGAAGTCAGAGATATTCCACTCTTCTTGGAAAAACATAAGGTGAAAGTTCCTGAGGCAAAACGTCCTCGTATCACTTCTTCCCTTCGGGTTGATGGTGAGGTTACGATGGGAGTTGTTCAAGATGTTAAAACGCAATTGCGTAAATCTGGACAGCTTCGGGTGAACTATTCAGCTAAGAAAACACCTGATTAGTAGATTCTATCAGAGTTCATCGAAGAAGATATTACGAGCCGTATAGAGATCCTCTATACGGCTCGTTCGGTTTTAAGCCCTTCCCAATTAGATTTTCTCCTCAGCACCAGCCAGTATAGGGCTTTTAGAGCAATGATTTCTTGCCAGCAATTAGCGAAGCCGATCCATAGATTTAACCAATGTGTCGTCTTTCTTGATATTGCGATAAGCCAAAAAGGTGAGAATGATCGCTACGACAGGTAGTCCAAAGCCTACGCCCAATTGTGCCGTCTGTCCCGCTGTGTCTTGGCTATACAAAATACCTGCCACGATCAAGCCAGCCACCGCTCCTGCGATAGCTAACAAGGATAAGCGCATCTGTAATTTCCGGTTGTTAAATAGAAAAATACTCAAAAGGCTAATAACCGCTGCTGCAATGAAGGTTGCAGACAAAGCGGTATGGTCTAAAATGTTGTATTTTTGGTCCGCAAATAGGGCTGATGCCGCCACCGGTTCAGCAGTAGAGGCGAAGGGCAGGCCAAATAAGCCAAGCAAGGCAATAGCTGCCAGCAGCAAGAAGATAGATTGAATTCTTTGAATCATAGTTATTAATTTCTGAAGCGCAAAGATAAAGCATCGTATGGATTTGTGGATGATGTCCAACTAAAATCGATTCGAAGCAATTTGAATAAACCTATTCATGGAGGCAGTATTCCTGCCAAAATAGAAGAATGCTTCAGCAGAAGCGTTCCAATACATGCTAAAATCCAATTTACGGCCTGATTATGATGACGGTTAATCTCAGTTTTTGGGAAAAAGAAGCCTTCTTTAAAGCAGTGGATGTTTTGATCATTGGAAGCGGGATTGTGGGCTTAAATGCAGCCATAGCGATCAAGGAGAGGAAACCTAGGTATAAAGTAATCGTACTTGAAAGAGGAGTGCTGCCTATTGGAGCTAGTACTCGAAACGCCGGATTTGCCTGCTTTGGAAGTATGACGGAGTTGCTAGATGACCTTTCCAATCAAACTGCCGATCAGGTTTGGGCATTAGTGGAAAAACGATGGCGTGGATTGCAACGACTGCGCGAACGTTTAGGTGACGATCCTATTCAGTACCGCCCTTGGGGAGGATATGAGTTGTTTCGACCCGAAGAAAAGGCAACTTATGAAGCTTGCCAAGATCAAATGGAACACTTCAATCAGGCCTTGTCTTCAATTACGGGTTTAGCTAGGACTTTCCACAATAGAGATGAGGATTTAACTACATTCGGATTCAGTGGCGTTGAACACCTGATCCATAACCAAGGGGAGGGGCAGATTCATACGGGCAAGATGATGGCGCAGCTGTTGGCCTTGGCACGTGATCGTGGTGTGGAAGTGTACAATGGGATGGAGGTTGCCGCAGTAGAAGAAGGAGGCAGCGGCATTAGCGTTCATTTAAAGAATAAGTGGCAGTTGCAAGCCGATCAGGTTGTGGTAGCAACCAATGGATTTGCCGCTCAACTGTTTCCTGAGCTCGCCGTTAAGCCAGCGAGAAATCAAGTACTAATCACCAGACCCATCCCGGGCTTGAAAATTAAAGGGACTTTTCATTACGATCGAGGATTTTTCTACTTTCGCAATGTGAATGACCGCCTACTCCTTGGTGGGGGGCGGTGTTTGGATATAGTGGGGGAAGAAACGGATGTTTTTGGCTTCACTTCCCTAATCCAAAATAATTTGGAGGAGCTCCTCAAGTCAGTCATTGCACCGGATACACCCTTCGTGGTTGATCAGTGGTGGAGTGGTATCATGGGAGTAGGCCAGCAAAAAGTACCTATTCTTGAGCGGCTCGGACCGCATCTGAGTGTGGCTGTACGTTTAGGAGGAATGGGAGTGGCCATTGGAGCGCAAACCGGGGAGGAGGCGGCGAAGCTGGCCCTAGATGGTTAAAGCAAGGTTAATGATCTAAATTGTACTAGCTTATGGCGCTCATTATGGCGTTGTTTGTACAAAAAGATAGAGATGATGATTCGAAAAGCGAGGCTATATTTGATTTGCATGTTGTGCCTGAATTTTATGGCTAGTATTGCCGTAGGGCAAGAGGCTGTGCAGGATACGGCTAAATCCAAGATTGATGTGGATCATGCAGATATATTTGAATACGCCCAACGTAAAGATACGGTCATCCAGAAGCTGATCCACAATGTAGAGTTGAGGCAGGATAGTGTTTTTATGTATTGTGATTCAGCAACAATTGAAAATAGTCAGATTGTAATTGCAGTGGGGCATGTGATCATCCAGCAGGGAGATTCGACCAGCGTGTTTTCTGATTCTCTATACTACGATGGAGAATTGAAGGAAGCAGATCTGTACGGCGAGGTTGTATTGGTGAATGGAGAACAGCAATTATTTACGGATCAGTTGCACTATGACTTGAACACTAAGGTGGCTACCTATACCACCGGCGCCACGCTTACGAATGGCGAAACTCAGCTGACGAGTAAGCGAGGTGATTTCTATGTCGACCTCAACGAGGCTTATTTTGAGGACAGTGTTTACGTAGTAGATCCCCGATTCAATCTCCGGGCAGATTCCTTGCTCTTTAATACACAAACGAACGTGGTAACCTTCCTGGGACCTACCTTGGTGAGTACGGATAGCAGTCGGATTTATTGCGAAGATGGTTTTTATGATATTGCCAATAACCTGGCTGAATTCCGAGAGAATGCGCAGTTTATTAAAGGGGAGCAAAAAGGAAGTGCTGAGGTAATCAAGTACAATGGAGAGACTAAGATTTATGCCCTAGAAGGAGATGCGGTCTTTGAAGAAGGAGAGCGAAAGGCATCAGCTGATGTGATAAAATACGATGAGGTGAATGACAAATCGACCCTCATTGGCAATGCCAAGTACAAGGATGCGGAACAGGATATCGTAGCTGAGCAAATTGTTTATGATGCAAAGAATGAGGTCTACTCTACACGAGGTCGATCCACGATTAGCGATCCCCCGCAGATTCTGCTAGCCGATCAAGTGGATTTTCGAGAGGAGTTAGGGCTTGGGGTAGCCATCGGTAACGTTATCTGGCAAGATACCTCAGCCGCATTGACGATTGTTTGTCAGCAGGCGGATTATAACCGAGAGACAGGGTATTTGAAAGCGAGTGGGGGAGAGTATGGTCGTCCACTTTTAATCTCTTTAGTCGATGGTGATTCCTTGTTTATGACAGCAGATACTTTACTCTCTACCAAGGTTGATTCGGTATCTAGCGATAGTAGCCGATTGCTGCAGGCGTATCGAGATGTGCGGGTCTTCAAGAGTGATCTGCAAGCACTAAGTGATTCACTCACCTATAATTCAGAAGATTCCTTATTTACCTTCTTCTACGATCCAATCATTTGGTCTGATACAACTCAGTTCACGGCCGACACGATTCGGATGCAGATGGCGAATGATAACATTGATAAGATATATTTATACAATAAGAGTTTTATCATCAACTCTCCCGATGAGTTATTTTTTAATCAAATCAAAGGGAAGAACATAACCGCCTTTTTCACAGAAGGAGAGCTGCGGAAAATGGATGTACAAGGTAACGCAGAATCGGTCTACTATGCGGTGGATGAGGCAGGGGCATATGTCGGCGTTAATAAGACGATCAGTAGTGATATGATTCTCTACTTTGGCGCTAACCAGATTGAACGAATACTTTTTGTGACAGCCCCGCAGGCTACGATGTTTCCCATGCGACAGGCTGATCACGAAGGGCTACAAATGAGTGGCTTCAACTGGATTACCGACATACGACCATATAGCTTTGCTGATCTCTTTTCAGCGGAGAAAGCAAGAAAACTGCAAGTCATACCTTTGCCTCCGGCCAATCCTACTGAGGATGACACCAAAAGCCCACCTCCAGTTAAACCTGTAGGACAAAAGGGTGTACCTGAAAAAGGAAAGAAGAAGGCAGAATCCAAAACAGGCACAAATAAGAAAAGAGATGATTAGATCTTTACCATTCCTGCTATTGAGTTTGTTATTAGTGGTAGGATTATCGGGGAAAGAAACCTTACCCGCTTCTTGGGAAGAGGCGGGCGAAGCCTATAAGAATAAAAAGTATACCGTTGCCTTTGATCTGTATCAAGGCTTAATTGATGAGGGCCATGTTTCTCCTTCCTTGTACTACAATATGGGAAATGTATGTTACCGCCAAAATAAATTAGGCCTAGCCATTTTGTATTACGAAAAGGCCTTGAAGCTAGCTCCTCGAGATCAAGAGATTAAGGGCAACTTAGCACTAGCCAAAAGCCAGCAAGCGGATCAGATAGATCCCCTCCCTCCCTTCTTTCTCGATCGCTGGCGCCATGGATTACAATCTTTGTTTTCTGCTAATACCTGGAGTATCCTTGGCATGTTGTGTCTATGGATTGGTGTTGGAGGGCTAATTCTTTGGATTTTGGGTAAAGAACGAGGGCAAAGAAAATGGGGTTTTATTGCTGGAGTAAGCCTATTATTGTTAAGTCTCCTTCCATTCTACCTGTCCGCTAGTCGCGCTCAATTCGAGCAAAATTCTGGAACAGCTATTCTATTAGATGTGGAATACGGTTTACGGAGTGCTCCAGAAGAAGGGAGTAAGGTCTTAGCACCCTTACACCAAGGCGTAAAATTGGTCATTATTGATCGTATTGGGGAGTGGCTCAAGGTGAAGTTAGAAGATGGGGAACAAGGTTGGCTACCCGAGAAATCCCTGGGTATGATTTAAGCTTTCGAGCCAATATCTTAAAATTTAGTATCCAAGCTGTAATATTTGAAGGTTTTCGTTACTAATAGAGAGGAATTGCTCTCAAGGACTGTAGTATTCGGTCCCACGCGAAATCCCTGGCTATGAAATCTATACTTGGAACAAACTGCTTCAAGCTGTACAGCACAAATACAAAGACTACGGGGCGTCAGTATTCACTCACGTTACTTGCTTTCCTACTATCCATCGTTTGGCTTCCCGCACAAATTCAAGGTGTGGTTACGAATGCTAATGGAGATCCACTAGTGTTTGTAAATGTCTTGATTAATGATAGCCCAAGAGATGGCGCTACCACTGATCTTGATGGACGATTTGAAATCAATTCGAGTACCCCTGTATCCACATTGACATTCAGCTATCTGGGCTATGAAAAACTCCGGATTTCATCGGAAGCCTACGATTTCAACGAACCACTGCAAATCCAACTCAAGTCGCTAGCCTATGCCTTTGAAGCAGTAGAGGTGATTGCTGGGGAGAATCCTGCCGATCGGATCATGAAACGGGTGGTTCGCAATCGCCATCAAAACAATCCTGAAAGACTTTCTTCATATGCCTGCCGAACTTACAATAAGCTCCACTTTGCCTGGTTACCACATCAGGAAAAGCTTAGTGGCAGAGTAGCTACCAGAGATTCTTTGGGGAAGAAGGAATCCAGATACCTGGAAAACGTACAAAGGCTTACCGCAAAAGCCGATACACATCATTTGTTCTTGATGGAATCCATCACCCAGCGGAAGTACCAACGACCAACCCAGTATATTGAGGAAGTGCTACATAACAAGGTTTCCGGTTTCAAAGAGGCAGAGTTTGTAGCTTTGGCAGCCGAAGTTCAACCCTTTGCTTTTTACCAGGAACAAGTCACACTGTTCGATAAGGATTTCCTGAATCCAGTCAGCCCTGGCTCTACCAAGCAGTACTTCTTTAATCTAGAAGACACCCTATACCGCGCTCAAGACACCATCTTCGTCATTTCCTATCATCCTCGTAAAGGGAAAAACTTTAATGGCCTGAAGGGGATCTTACACATTCATTCGGCAGGCTATGCCATTGAAAATGTGAAGGCGGAACCTGCTGAAGACCGCAAGCTCAACTTTCTAATAGAGCAACACTATATCCGATTACGAAATGGGCAGTGGTTTCCAGAGCAGCTGCATTTTGGAATGAGATGGGAACAGTATCCGAGTCCTTATCTGGGCATTCAGGCCAGTGGGCGCAGTTTTGTTAGTGCAGTGGAGACCGGCGTCACTTTTCCGCCCAAGGCCTTCAGAGCGAAGGAATCGGTCATATTTTCTGATCAGGCCTTGCAGACGGAGGATTCAGTATGGCTAGCAAGCCGACCGGAGGCTTTGAGCCCCTTGGAAGAGGCTACTTATACCCATATGGATACCTTGGGAGAAAAGCACCACCTGGATCGCTGGTGGCGCCGTGGGAAGGCCTTGAGCGATGGTCGATGGCCCATGGGACTCCTGGACCTTAGCCTCCGGCGCGCCCTAGCCTTTAATGATTTTGAAAGAGTTCGATTTGGGGCTGGCCTATACACCAGTGATCGGTTGTCGAAACGATTTTCACTAGGAGGGTATGGGGCATACGGAATCAAGGATAAGGCCTGGAAGTATGGCGCTGACCTAAATGTTTATCTCGACAAATACAAAGATAGGAGTCTTCAACTCTTCGCTACCAAAGACATCCAAGAACCAGGAACGATTGAATTTCCTTTGGAACCCAACTTGCTGACACGGCGATTCTTTGCACAGCAGATGAACGAAGTGGAAGTTTGGGGAGCTCGGTTTAAAGGAGAATTATTGCCCTTCCTAGATGTACAGTTGGGCTGGCGGCGAGAATCTTGGAGCAAACTTCTCTTGGCGGATGAGGAGATTGTGCCAGTACAGTTTGATCCCTTTTCAGCTAGTATTTTGAGTGTACACCTGCGGTATGCGTATGGGCAGCAGTATCTTAGTTTCCTTGGGAGTAAGGTGCCAGATGAGGATCCTAGATATCCCGTTTTGTCCTTGAGTTTCCAGAAGGGGATGAAGAATCTGATAGAGCCTGGGATCGAATTCGAAAAATGGCTGGCCAGTGTCAGATACCGATACCGCATCAGGAGGGTAGGGGAGAGTCAGTGGTCCATTGAAGCTGGGCAAGTTACAGGAGAGGTTCCCGTGCCTTATCTTTTCTTCAGCAGTGGGATTGGCCGAGACTTTCAATGGTTGACTTTGGATCGGATTTTCCAAACGATGGATCAGTATGAGTTTTTGTCCAATCGCTTTGTCCACCTGTTTTTTCGACACGATTTTGGAAAGCTCTTGATCCGGGAAAAGTGGTTTCAACCTTCGATTGCCGTAGAGCACAAGCTGGCCGTAGGTGAGCAAGGTATTCCTATTTCTGAGTTTAATACTTTTAAGACCTTGGAGCAGCCATTTCTTGAAGCCGGTTTAGTCGTAGACAATATTATTCGAATCAACTATCTCAATGTGGCTTGGCTGGGCTTCGGAGTTGGTGCTTATTACCGCTACGGCGCACATCACTTGCCCGGCGGATGGAGTAAGAATACGGCTTGGCGGCTTTCGGTCATGATTGACTATTGACCAGGATAGGATTCTAGGTTTAGGGCAAAAAAAAAGTCCTATCAAAGATAGGACCCAAAATATAAAGCTATGAAAACTAAAACTATTGCGTGTTGATTGAAAAACACGACAGGATAAAGGAATCGTTCTACTTCTCTTCTTTTCCTCCTTTCAATCTATCCTGGTATTCTTCTAGTTCTGCCCATTGAGCATTATCAGCTAATTCAGCTTGCTTTGCCCAAGTAGCAGGATCGTGCATACGGTAACGTGGACCAGCCTCATCCAAGATCGCCTGTACTTTATCAGTAGGCGCTCCGGCCAATTCAGCCCAAGTAGTGATGCCTGCTTCGTTCAGCAAACCTTCGATCTTAGGACCAATTCCTTCCACTGCTTTCAAATCGTCCACTTTGATCTTCTTACCGGAAGGTAAGGTAATTTTTTCAGATTTGGAAGTTTTTGGTTTCTCTTCTTTGGCTGCTGGAGCTTCCTCTGCAGGTGGTGCTGCTGCTACAACTTCCTCTGCTGGAGCCTCTTCTACCACTGCTTCCACTTCAGGAGCTGCCTCAGCAACTGGAGTTTCCTCCACAGCTGGCGCTTCTTCTACAGCAGCTGGTGCTTCTTCTACAACTGGAGCTGCTGCCACAGGTTCTGCTTTAGGAGCTGGAGCAGCTTTTGTCACTGTATCAACACCCTCAAAAGGAATGATGTTAACGTAAGTTCTATTGAGTTTCTTCTTGGTAAAGGTAACGTGTCCGTCTACCTTTGCATGCAAAGTGAAATCTCTACCAGCGTATACATTCTCACCAGCGTGGAATTTTGTTCCACGTTGACGAACGATGATATTACCAGCGCGAGCCACTTGCCCGCCGAATAATTTGACACCTAGCCGTTTACTTTTACTATCGCGGCCGTTATCCGTACTACCTACACCTTTCTTATGTGCCATGGTCTAAATTTTTCAGGTTAAGAAATATTGACGGCCGCTTAGCCGGCGATGCTGTCTATTTTGATTTTGGTAAAAGACTGACGGTGACCATTTTTCACGCGATAACCTTTACGTCTTTTCTTTTTGAAGACGATAACCTTATCTCCTTTCTGATGGCCTAAAACCGTGGCGTTTACCTTGGCTTTGCTCAACACCGGCGTGCCGATAGAGACTTTACCTCCGTTGTCAACCAAAAGAACTTGGTCGAAAGTGAGGCTGTCGCCTTCTGTGGCTTCTAGCTGGTGGACGAAGAGCTCTTGCCCTTCCTCAACTTTAAATTGTTGACCAGCTATTGTTACGATTGCGAACATGCTGAATGATTTTAATTAAGAAATTGGCCGCAAAGATAGGCTTTTGGTGTCGTTTTGCAAAGGTTTTTTAGGACTTTATGCCGTCTTGCTTTCGGCAACAGACGGATTGACCTAAGTTCTTGTGTAGCAGTTGGGTTAGTACATGAAAGCTCTCAAGAGAAAAGTCATATATTAGTAGAACTACGAGAGGGGCGAAAAATTGGAGAAAATACAAGGAGGCATGGGGCATTTTCCTGCTATCCTCTTGCTTAATTAATACTGCTGGGAAATTCATCAGGATGTATCCATACCATACTCACTCATTGTCCCTGAAAGTACTGCCGATTTTGTTGCTACTACTGTCTTCAGCGGCTAGTGCGCAGCGACCAAATTTAATTGTAACCACCGATATTGGACAGGACCCGGACGATCAGCAATCTATGGTCCGTCTCCTCCATTATGCCAATGATTTCAACTTACTAGGCCTCATTGCTAATGCGGATGACAATTATGATCATGAGCCGCCTACCATTAGGACAGATTTGTTGAATCAAATGATCGAAGCCTATGACCGTATCTACCCTAATCTGAAAGAAGTAGATGCGAATTATCCCAGCGCAAGTCATCTAAATACACTCGTAAAAGCAGGGTGTAGTGGAAATGGCCGTAAGACACCGGTTATGGAATACATCGGTGCAGGGAAAAATACCGAGGGATCAGATTGGATTATAAGGCAAGTGGATGCCACAAGGGAGGTAGTGAATATATCGGTATGGGGTGGAGCCTGTGATCTAGCACAAGCCTTGTTCGATGTCAGGAAAAGTCGATCTAAAGAGGAAACCCAGCGCTTTGTGGCTAAACTACGAGTCTATTTCATAGGGAAGCAGGATTCCAGCAATGAGTGGATCATGGAAAACTTCCCCAATCTCTGGCTCGTGCTGGGCTTGTCTCACGACGGCAACAGCTGGAATTCTTCCTATAGAGGCATTTTCTTGGGAGGGGATATGCAGCTGACCTCTCGAGAGTGGCTTAATGCTCATGTCATCGGACAACATGCCCTAGGTAATCTTTATCCAGATGAGGCATGGACCAAAGGGGGCTCCCAAAATCCCTACGGGGCGATGAAGGAAGGAGATACTCCGTCCTTTCTCTATTTTTTGAATAACGGATTGAATTTTTCTGAACGCCCGGACTGGGGCGGTTGGGGTGGAAGATTTGAAAGAGGCGCACAAGCTTATTTTGGCGATGTTGAGGACTCCGTTTTTGATACGTCTATCAAGGAGGAGGTTACCAATGCGAAAGCCACTGTCTTTAGGTGGCGAACAGAGATTCAAGCGGATCTGGCAGCACGAGTTCAATGGGGGCAGGGAGATTCAAAGACGATTAATCATTATCCTACTATAAAGGTTAATGGAGATGCCGCAAGCACTCCTTTGCAGATTTCCGCTAAGCAAGGAGAAGCCTTGAGGTTCACCGCGGAGGAATCCACAGATATTGATGGCCATAAACTCTCCTTTGAATGGATGATTTACCCAGAAGCAGGGACTTTCTTACCAACCGAAAAGATCCGCTTGGACGGAGCTAATAGCCCCACTCTAAGCCTAGCACTCCCCGCTGGTAGAACAGGTACCTTACATCTGCTATTGAAGGTAACAGATGAGACTAAGTACCCATTGACTTCCTACCGGCGCGTGATCGTAGAAGTACAACGGGAGCAAATCCCGCTGATTATCCTGGATACCGATATGGGATCAGATTGTGACGATGTCGGAGCATTGGCAATTATACATCAATACGTAAAGCAGGGAAAAGCAAGGCTATTGGGCTGCATCTATAGTTCAGGTAAAGTACCGTTTGGGGCAGGAATCATTGATGCCATCAACACGTACTATGGGAAGCCAAGTATACCCATTGGTGCTGACTATGATGAGCGTTTTGGAGACCCAATAGATAAGATGGATGCAGGTAAACTAGCCCGAGATACTGCCGGATTTGGTCATGACATCATCTTTAATCGTGATGTACCGGAGCAAACGGTATTGAACAGGCAATTACTAGCGGAACAGGCGGATAATTCAGTGACCTATATAACCATTGGGCACACCAAAGCCTTATACGAATTGTTAGTATCAAAGCCGGACAGTGTTTCAGCCTTGTCGGGTCTGGAATTAGTACGAACGAAAGTGAAAAAATGGGTAGCGCTGGGAGGATTGAACGCGCAACGTTTAGATGGAGCAGGTTCAAAAGATTGGAATTTCTTTCGAAATGGCACAGCACCTTACACGGATTATCTTTTGGAGAACTTTCCCTGCCCGGGTTATATGATCAATGCTGGGAGTAAGGTGTTCACCGGCCAAAGTTTGGCGCAGACACCAGTAGCCTCGATTGTAAGAACCGCTTATAGAGATTGGTTGTGGAAGGTCGAAAAGAAAGGCTTAAGCGATGGCAGGCCCAGTTGGGATCTCGCGGCGGTATGTTTTGCCGTTGAAGGGTCGGGGGCATTTTTCGAGATGCCAGAAAAAGGAGTTTTGCATTTTGATGTCAAAACGGGGAGCAAATGGGAAAAGAAGGAGATCGGTCGGCACTATTACGTCAACCAGAAAGAAGGTATAAACCTTGCCTTTCGGGACTACCTCAATCAACTGCTAAAGTGATCACCTAGTACCTCATAACTACAAAGCCATAGCTTACCTGATAAACTATGGCTTTGTCTTTTCCCAATATAGGTAAATCCAATCAACAAATGGGTTTAGCCAGCGTTGGCTCTCAACCAACTTAGCACTTCTTGTACCTTCTTCTGGGCGGTATCTTCCGGGAGCTCAATCTCTTTGCAATTAAGTAGATCAATTCCAACGGCCTTCCCGGCCTCGCCTTTTTCACGAAGGACCAGGAAACGATTGTTTTTCGCGCTTTTAGGTATATTGGTATTCAAACTCTTTCCCGCCTGAAACAGTGGGTTCACCTTGAATTCATCTGCATCATAATCGTACTGAGGTACTATAGCTTGTAACCCGTCTTCCGAGGAGGGAACCATAAACATGGAATGGAAATCACCCGTCGGAGTCTTGAATTCTGCGTAGGGTAGGAGTGCTTTTGGCGTCCCTTTGTCCGATAAATCAAAGACGAAGGTTCCCATGTCCTGAGCATAGCCAATTAGATAATTCTCCCAAACTTCCAATCGCTGGATCATGCCAGACTGGGCATCATCCGTTAGGCGTTCGCTTAAGAAACTGGGGGAGAGGGGTGACAGCAAAGCTCTCTGAACAACATCATAACAATAGATGACATCTGCTCCTCTAATGCCCACCAGCTGACTCGTATTATTGTAGACGATTTCGGCTATATAATACGGGAAATCGGGACTGCTACTTACGGGTAATGTTTCCCGCTGAACTTCCTCGCAAGTCTTTGTGTCGGTGATGACTAGGACTCGATGTCCTTCTCCATAGTCTGGATCATTGGTGGAATCATCAGCTAGTATAGTGACAAGAAGTTCTTGCTTGTTTAGCCAAGTTTGGTTCCCATCTAGGATTTTTCCCTCTACGGTACAGTCATGGGAAGCGCGGGTAGTCGCATCATTGGCATCTGCGGGGGTAGTTACTTCGGTAGTGTCTGACGCCTGCGTTGATTCCGTTTGAGAAGTGCTGCTAGGCGCATCACCACCGCAAGAAAAGATGAGAGAGATGCTTAAGACTAAGGCTAATTGGATGATGGATCGCATTGGTCTTTTGTTATTTGTTACAAATTTGGTCCAAAGATACTAAGTACGAGCTGAAATTTAGCTTGCATGTTTGTCTAGCAAGGGGTTCCTGCACGATCAACGGTCGGATCACCTTAACTATTGCGAAGGACTAGCATTCGATTTGGTGGGAGCTACTCGTAGTATTTACGAACACTTTCGTAGATAAAACTTGCTTTTACGAACACTTTCGTATATGTTTGTAGTACGAAGTTGTTCGTAGAGGTTGTTACAGAATGTCTGCTGAGTCAAAAATAGCGTCATTTTGGCCAGTGAGATATTTTTAAACAGCATCGTATCTAAACTTAATGAGATGAAATCATTACCAAGGCCAACGGATTCGGAACTGGCGATTTTACAAGTTTTGTGGGAAAATGGCCCCTCCACGGTTCGGTATGTGAATGAGCAATTGAATCTGGAAAGGGAGGTTGGGTACACCACTACCTTGAAACTGATGCAAATCATGGCAGAGAAAGGTTTAGCATCTCGAAATACAGAAACCAGAACCCATATTTATGAAGCCGCCCTAACAGAGCGAGAAGCACAGCGGAATTTGCTGGACAAATTTGTAGACACTGCTTTTAGGGGCTCTGCTGTAAAATTGGTGATGCAAGCCTTAGGTAATCATCAAACCTCAAAAGAGGAATTGGAAGCTATTAAAGCGCTCATTGAAGCTAAAGAAAAAGAAGATAAATGATGCACCTGACTGAACAACTATCCGCTCCCTGGGCTACCGCTTTAGGGTGGACAGTATTGCATTCTCTATGGC
>ENA-UENX01000041-UENX01000041.1-marine-metagenome-genome-assembly--contig:-NODE-41-length-61271-cov-146.253715_pt1 | contig 61271 bp, 39 predicted proteins | sample MGYA00237875_ERZ529327 | MGnify/ENA primary metagenome ERZ529327 (study PRJEB26372, sample SAMN05368347) | marine metagenome | biome: cultured habitat; feature: ocean water; material: water; isolation... | reverse complement strand
GCACAAAAATTAGATTCAGATGTCGAAATAGATACGAGTAATTTAGGATACTTATATTTTTTTTGCAGCTTAAATAATCAGGCTCAAGATATAATTTTTGCCTGTGAAAAAGCCGTTAAACTGGAGCCTAATAATAAAAAAAACTCAGTTTTATTGAGGTTTAGCAAGAGCATTAACAGGAGATTATTCGGGAGAAATTGAGGGTTTTTAAGTATTAATATATTCTCTCAAATATTAGGTTTAAAAATCCAGATTTTAGGTTAGGATATAAACTTTTACAAAAGGAGAAAAATCATTTAATTATGAGGTATTGAAGGAGTGGAAAAAAGAGGTAAATATACTAATAAATAGAAAGTCTTGAAAAGTCATATTAGGGAATCCCGTGCTGCCTCATAGGAGCAGCCTCGGGAGGATATTAACCACCAATTTGTGACATAGTTCGACTATAAATTCCAGTAGTGCCAGACTCTCTTTGCTTAAAATTAATTTCTGGTTTTAGACCTAATAAATATTCCACCTGCTGCCGTAACTCTTCCACAGAAATTCCATTACGCAAACTACTTTTTAAATCTATTTGACCGATTTCATTTAATAGACAAGGTCTTAACCATCCATCTGCAGAAAGACGCATTCTATTACAGCGATCGCAAAAGCATTCAGACATCTGACTAATAAACCCTAAAGTTCCTTTTGCTCCAGGAATTTGAAATATATCCGCCGGTCCATTTCCCGGGACAAAAGACTCTGTTAGCCCCCATTTTTTCCTAATTATTTGCCTTAATTCTTCAGAAGAAATCCAACCCTTATTATCAAACAATTTATCATTACCTATAGGCATAAATTCAATAAATCGAATATGCCAATTACGGTTAATAGTTAAAGCAGCTAAATCTAAAACTTCATGATCATTAACCCCAGGAATAATAACTACATTAATCTTTAAAGGATCAAAACCAACCTCATAAGCCGCTTGAATACCATTCCAAACTAGCTGCCAATGACTACGATTTTTATTTCCAATAATTAAATTAAAAGTATCTGAATCAAGAGTATCTAAACTAATATTAATTCTTCTTAAACCAGCTTTATATAAATCTTTTGCCATCTTTGATAGTAAAAAACCATTAGTAGTCATAGATAAATCTTTTGTTTCAGGAAAAGAAGCGATCGCCTCAATCAAACCTATAACATTAGGACGTAATAAAGGCTCGCCTCCAGTCAAGCGAAACCGAGTAAAACCTACAGGAATAAACACCTCTTTAAGCAGACTTAATAACTCATTATCAGTTAACAAATCTTGTTTTAAGATATAATCTATTTCTGCACCTTCTGGCATACAATATTGACACCGAAAATTGCAACGATCTATCAGACTAATTCTTAGATAATCAACTGTGTTCATGTTAAAAATATTCTGTTAATATAATTTTAATTGTACTTTACCTGCTAGATATTTGCTAGTTATAGCCACTTTTTTGAAACTTTAATTTATCTCAATATTACTAATTTTAGAAAAAATATTCATAAAAGTATTGCTAATAGAGAAAGGTGTCAGTCTAGAAAGTCTAAAAAATAGACAATTGCATTACTTTTTTGGACATAATATGAAGTATATTCTCAACAAAAATAGATATAAAATTACAAATAAAATAACAAATAAATGATATAATAGTAATTTTAAATAAACTTCACATACGTCCAATAGTGAGAGGAAAAACTAAAAAAAACACAGAATTTGGAGCAAAACCTTGTGCAAGTTGTATAGAGCAATATGTATTTTTACATCGAATAAGTTGGGATAACTATAAAAAATCAGGAGATTTAAAAGTAACTGCAAAACGACACAGGCCGTCACCCAGAGTCGGCTGGTGCAGAGCAAGTTTACAGATCAGCAAGAAAATCTAAAATTCTGTCAAAAGAAAAGTATTTTATAGGAGCATTATTTCCCTGTGTTGACCACCCAAAAATATTGATCAAATAGAAATATTCTAGGTCAGGAGCGATCAAAAATTGCCTAACTATATTGAGGGTAAATTTTGGCCACTACAAAAGAAGATTTAATCTAGGACAAGTGATGGCCAAACTTTCTGAAACTTCCACAACTTGGATAGAATAACCTTTAGCAGCGCGATCGCAATTACTTTTTTTAGTAATAACCTTTCTACCCTCTTAAAAGCAGCTTTTTCTCTTTTTTTGTACTTTTTTTTTTCAGTCTGTTTAACTATTTTTCCTTATAACTAAATGAATATATAATAATAAAAAATTATCACTCTCTTTGAATAAGAAATCAACGATTTTCAGATTTATTCAGTCATCATAAATTAAGTCCATAATTTTTGTGAAAGAACTCAAATGATATAGAGCTTAGGTAATTTTTTTTGTGTAGATCATCAAATTATCGTTCCTTTACTTGGGTTAGGTTGACCCCTCCAAATACTCTTCTCGTCCTTTCTGGGTGTCCCAGTTGCCCTTCTGTTTTTCCATAGCTGTAGTCCAGTTCCTTCTTAAGTGGGGCTTTTTCTCAGGGCTGGCCCAGGCCACTAGAGGTTAGCAATAATGAGATTTGAGGATTTTTATTCAGTTTTTCTATTACTTGTTACTATTGTCCAACGAGTTCAACTAGAGCATTCACCGACAGTAATTCTTAGTCTTTTCTCTCTTTTGGAATATCTGGTGGAATTCATTTCTCTACAATACTCAAGAGCTTTCCCTTTTTATTAGCTCCCTACCCTTCAATGCTTACCCCCTGGAGTATCTAAAAAATTCTTTGCCTTCCTATGATTAGCCAACTTTAAACCTAATTTTTTCTGTAATCAAGATTTACTAAAGTATGCCCCATATTTTTCTAATAGTAAACTCAGAAATTTAGCCGACTGGTTACCGACAAACCACTACAAAAAATAGAATAGTAGCTAGCCTAATTTGGGATTAATAATTGACAAAAAATTAATCAAAATATATTAATATAATAAAAATTGTAAAGAAAATTCAAAAAAAGCAATGATCAAAACACATTAGTTGTTCATATAGCCTATCCCTGTCCAGGGATGAATTTGTCTAAAGCTTCCCAACTATTTGGGAGAGAACTAACAAAACCTGGCTAGCTAGATAGCTAAGTTGATCATAAAAAAAAGATAATATATATTACGATATTTTAAGAGGTACCAGGATTTGAATACCAAATTAAAAGTATTAGTTTCTCAAAATACAGTTTTAATATCCATTGCACTCTTAGTCTGGAGTACATAATCTTACTAGGAGCAACAGAAGCATTTTCCTATTTACTAAATAATTGGGAAATAGCCTTAACAATGGTCTTTGGGTCAGCTATAGCTGGGGGTACAAGCTTGGGAGGAGGAGCTGTGGCATTTCCAGTTTTTACCAAAATTCTACACATTCCACCTTCTGATGCTAAAATATTCTCCCTTGCCATTCAAAGTGTAGGTATGACTGCTGCTGCCACTACCATTCTTTTAACTGGAATTAAAGTAGAACTACGAGTAATTTTGTGGGGAAGTCTGGGTGGCTTTTTAGGAGTATTTGTAGGTTCAGCCTTTTTAGCGCCTTTTGTCCCCCCTGATGTGATTAAAATGTCTTTTACTGTTATGCTGACCAGCTTTGCTATTACCTTATTAAAATTAAACCAAAAGCCAAGAGAATTGTATCAAGTCATGCCAGTTTGGAGAGTGAAAGAGCAGAGAATTTGGTTAATAGTTGGTTTTCTCGGAGGAGTTATGAGTGGTTTAGTTGGTAGTGGAATTGATGTATTTACGTTTTCTGTAATGGTAGTTTTGTTTGGCCTTTGCGAAAAGGTTGCTACCCCCACTTCTGTCATTCTCATGGCAGTTAATGCTATAGCTGGATTTATTTTACAGGTCTTTGTCTTTCAGGATTTTATCGACCCAGTGCGTAGTTATTGGTTTGCAGCTATTCCAGTGGTTGTTGTTGGGGCACCTCTGGGGGCAATATGTTGTAACCTGTTACCTAGAGAAACCATTGCCAATATCCTGATAGGTTTAATTTGTATAGAAGTTATTTCCTCTTTACTTGTGATTAACTTAACATTTATAGTTATCTACTCTAGCTTGATAGCTTTAGTGGTATTCTCTTGTTTGAATTACTGGATGTACCGCACAAAAATCTTTGCTCAAAATCAAAAAGAATATTATGGTTAATAACCTTCTAAATAAAAGTATTGAATAATTGCCATAGCAAAATTTCATCAGTATTGCCAATAGTTTTTGGATGAGGAAATTACAGATCAAATTGTCACAATATGACCTTTTGTAACAGTTTTATGGAGCAGAAATGCAATGACTATTAAACGTCAGTATAGTTTACCTAACTGCAAATTGATTTTGCAAGGCTGGAGTGATACTGGAGAAACTCTTAATTTAAGTCCAGGGCAAGGGCAGGTATTATCTACATTAATGAGTGCTGAATGTCATCTTCATGGCCAAGAGTCACCATTGACTGGAGGACGAGATTTTTTTGAAAGTTTGGTGAGAGAAGTTAGTAGCTATACTCAGGAATTTCTGAGTGGAATATCTAGCCCTAAACACCATAGTCAGAGTCCAGAGTTACTGCACTTACAAAAAATAGATGCCAATGTACACAGATTAACACTTTCTGATAGCAATATTTCCCCTAAAAAACACCAACAACCAGAAAGAATTATTGACTTAACCACAGTTGAATTATTTGATCTTGTTGAGGCGATCGACCAATTTATAGCTGATACTCTAACTTTACCAGATTTTTCTTTGTCACTCATACCTGTTTCCCGAAAGCTGGCCAACTCAGGGGAACCTCTAGCTTCAAAGGTTATGCCTGCTGCTGTGGGAGTCTCCGGGCTAGCAATAGCAGCATTAGCTTTATTCTTTATACCTATTCCAGAAATACAACGTCCCAAAGATCCTCAACCAAAATCAAATGATAGCGAGAGCGTAGATAATTTAGAGACATCCCCTACCGGTACCCCAGAACCGGGTTTTAATCAGACTCCCACCCCGAAAAGTCGGGAATATTCTCCCGAGTCAACTACTAATAATTCATATGAAAAGAAACTATCTGAAAAAAATTTAGAGTCATCTTTAACTACCAGTTCAGAAATTACTGATGCAAAAGAGATTGAAAGATTACAGAATTTACTATCTAAAACAATTAATAATAATTGGAGAACAGAAATAAACACAAATTTGATTTATCGTGTCAAGGTCGCTGCCGATGGTTCTATTATTGGGTACAAACCAATAAGTTCTACTGCGGCTGATGAAGTGGATAAAGTTCCTCTGCCAGATCTATTAAACCAACAAGCACTAAGTCGAGATAATAATCAATCTACGACTGAGTTTAAGGTGTTGTTTACCAAACAAGGTTTCGTAGAAGTAGAACCCTGGTAAATATAGCTGAAGTCAGATGTTAAACTAGCAGCATCAATTAAATTTGAGAGCTGTGAAAATGTCTGTCTTAGTAATGGCGACTGATATATAGAAATCATTTGGTATTTTTGCCAACATTAAGTTTTTTGAGTAGGAGTCAGGAGTCAGGAGTAGGGAAAAAAAGGGTTGGGTAAAGTGAGGAAGAAATTATGAAAGAGGAATTTTTTTCCTCAAAACTTATACTTAAAAAACTAATTTTCCCAAAATCAGATCTAAAGCTAAATTAAAAATATCGCCAATAAAAAAACTGTGAGTAAATTGTCTCCTGATCGAATTCCCCCTAATTCTCCGGGGATAGGTGTGTTAATACTATCCTTGATATTTCGCTTGTTAGTGCTTGGGATAGCTAGCAGTTTTTCCTGGGTGCTGGGAATGGCGATCGCTTTTCAATATCCCTCTACTTCTCAAAAGGTACCCATAGCAGAAAAACTCCTTAATAATTTTAAGAGTAGAGTATCTGAAAAACAGTTGCCCCTAGTTTCAACTACTCCTCCTGCACCTATTTTAGAAACTATAAAACCCCGCGTTCAACTCACTGAGGCAGAAAAAATTGAGTTAGAAACAGAACTGAAACAATTACAAGCACAGCTCAAAACTCTTATTGTTCGTACTACAGCTATAGAAAATAAACTAAATATCACTAGAGGTGATATAGATCTAGAAACCAGGTTAAATATAATTGCTCAAGAGTTAGCTGCTCCCCCTTCTGCAAATAAAAATAAACAGAGAAATCAATATTCTTCACCAGTTTTGACTAAAGCTGACATGGTGACTCTTCCTAGCGATATTTTGTTTGAGTCGGGTAGTAATAAAATTCGTTTTGATGGCAGAGTTATTGTAGATAATTTAATTCGTGAATTGAGAAATTATCAAGATGTAATAATTAGCGTTTCTGGTTATACTGATAATAGAGGAAAAGCAAAAGTCAATCTAGAAAAGTCATTTTTACAAGCTGAAGTAATAGCAGAATATTTATCAAAAAAATTAGGTCAGGGTTATCGTCTGTTAGCTATTGGTTATGGAGAGTCTCGCCCCATCGCAGAAAATGACTCTCAGACTAATAGACAACGTAACCGTCGCATAGAGGTGAAAGTACATCTGAGAAAAAGGTAAGGAGTTTGAAATATGAATTTATCCCACTAATACTAAAACGATGATATTATGATAAGCGTTACTAAGTATATGTAAATTGAAAGAAAATGCCAGGTAGATTTAAGAATTAAGTAACATAGAATGGAAGTTATTTGAAGATATTTTTCCTATTTCACCAGAAAAAAGAGGTAAAGGTATGTCTCATCTCACGGGGTGACAAGCAAGCTGGAAAATAGATGTATCAAAGTTTTTACAGGTTTAACTGAATAATAGTCCAAGTCAAATAGAAAACTGCTTGAGAGTATAGTAGCTTTTGGCTTGAATTATATGTTTTTTCTTAGATATTTTATGATGGTTTTATCCAAGAATGGGTAGAAAATTTAATGAGGCTAAATTATCATAAGTTACCCTATTATAAAAAATGAATTCAAGCCATCTCAAAGATTAATACACTGTACAATTGTTGATTTTTTATGACTAATTAAAATTAATAAGAGTTACCTTTTTTCTAATATTATTTGCTATCGCACTAGAACTATTTTTCAACTAAATGGAGGGTTTCTTTTAGTTGAAGCATTCTTCATATTATTTGGCAAATCTCCTCCTATATATAGCTTTTGACTAGCTTTTCAACCAGTGAGATTTGCTTGATATAACTATGCTGATAGACCGCCACCCGAAGCCTGTCCCTCGTCATCACAGAAATAGATTACCCGTGGATAAGTCATGTAAATCAAAAATTTAATCAGGGCAAAAAAAAGACATCAAATTATTTGTATAATAACTTTTGGGTGGAATAACATCTGGATTCATTTCTAGTAGACTGAAACTTCTAAAATAAGAACTAACCATGGTAACAGAAAAATTTTTTTAACAAGACATTCAAGAAAAAATAGAAACAAAAACATTCCAGTGGACAAAACAATGGTATCCAGTTGCAGTTGTGAACCACACTGACCCATCTCGGCCATTTCCATTCCAGTTACTAGGGAAAAATCTACTTCTGTGGCGGGATAGTGGCAGAAAATGGTCTTGTTTTGAAGATGTTTGCCCTCACCGACTTGTTCCTTTGTCCGAAGGTAGGGTAGAGTCAGATGGCACTTTATTGTGTGCATACCACGCTTGGCGGTTTAACTCTGAGGGAAAATGTGTCAGCATTCCTCAGTCTAAAGACAAAGAAACTGAAGCCAAACATTGTGCCAATAGTAAATCTTGTGCAACTGTCTATCCCACCCAGGAACGTCAAGGTTTGCTTTGGGTGTAGCCAGAGTCAGGAGAACAAGCTCAAGCAGAAAGTCAGTTACGGGAACCTAGGGTTGTTCCTGAATTGGAAAATCCATCAGACAGAGTTGTCAAACAATTTTGGAATATGCGGGAACTTCCTTACGGCTGGGATTTCTTTATGGAAAATGTTTCAGATCCTGCTCATGTTCCCGTTTCACACCACGGACTTATGGGTAGTAGGTATACTGATAATAAATATTATGACATGATTCGAGTTAGGGAATTTTCTACCCAGGAAGGCTTCTCCTTTAAAATCCAACCAATAAATACACCTGGTGTCAAACAAGCTATCCATGATTTTCAACCACCCTGTCACATGAGAATTGTCTCTGAACTTGAGAATGGGGGAAAATCCATTTTCGCTTTGTATGCTAGCCCCTCTCGCCCTGGTTGGTGTCGTACCATTGGATGCCAGGTATTTGTAAAGGACGAGCAAGGAAAGCGAGGTAAAGGTCTAGCATTCTTTGGTTTACCTATGCCTGAATGGTTGAATCATCTGTTAGGTCCTCTATTTTTACATCAAGATTTAGTCTTTCTCCATTACCAAGAGAAAATTTTGGCAAATAAACAGGAAGAAAAATACCTGGATGCTGTCTATACACCTAACCCCCAAGATAAAATGGTTATTACTTTCCGCAAATGGTTAGAGAAACGTGCTGGAGGTGGGATACCCTGGAGTAAAGAATGTAACCCTGAACTACCAACACCAGAATATGACAGACGTAAGCTTTTTGATGTGTGGGAAACTCACACAAAAAATTGTATGGTTTGTCAAAATGCACTCAAAAACATTAATCGCTTCAAGATTTTGACTTATGTTGTGGCGGTTTTGTGTCTGTGTTTGGGTATAATTATTGATGCGCGGGCGATCGCTATTCAAGTAGCAACAGCAACGATAACTGAAACGGGAACATCGGTTTCAGGTTTTCCACTTCCTCCACTAGGGTTTTGGTTTGCTTTAGGAGGTGCAGCTTTATTTGCTTTTAGTGGATATAAATTGCAACAGTTGATCAGACTGTTTTATGTTTATGAATTTGAACATGCGGATAATCATTAGGAGAGACAGGACTAAGGAAAACTAACAGATTTCCGTCCGAAGCAATTTCAAACTTCAAAATTTCCAGGACTTATGCGGTAGAATTCAGAAACCGCATTTCTTTTGGCAAGTCCAATCTCAAGAACAATTTGATAGTTTTTAGATCTATCTTTTCAACCTAGAAGTTGAGCAAATAGCTTCTTCTGAATTTGATTTTAACAAAATCACTCAGTTATTACTTTAACTTTAGCGATCGCCTCTGATACATTATTTTATAGACTCACTCATTACCATTACTTTACCTCACAAGGGAAGAAAAGTGTTGTAAGTCAAATTAGCATGAATAAATATTTTATGATTACACAGTCTGAAAACTTTCAATAATCACCATTTCCTTGACCCATAGATATTCCCATTATCTGTGTTTATGGGTTGAGTTTCCAATTCAGCAGGATTATTTATATTCATACCTCTAGTAAACTTATTGATTCCAAGCCCGTGACAACATTATATAGGAGCAATACGAGGTTTTGCTGCACTATTAGCAACAGTTGTTATTGCTTATGCAGAACATCAAGCATTTCCCCTATTACGAGGATTTCGGAAAATTATCCCTCAAATGCGTACCCTTACCTTTTGGTGAACCTGTTTGTCATTTTTCCCCATTGCTTCCAGAAATTTGAGGTACAAAACTATATTACAACCTAGTGAATACAGACAAAAAGCTCGGACTGGACTACTAAGGCACAAGCTCCACAAATATGTCTCAATTTGTATCAAATTAATACTTTTGATATTAGCAAAATTTCCTAAGCGCCTACTTGGAAGTCAGTAACAGTCGTAAATATAATGCTGGTACCTTTAATTCTTTTACCCTTGAAGAAAAGAAAAATCTACATTAAAAGGCGATCACTAATAATTCAAACACTTACTATATTAACAGATTGAAAATGGTGTCCTGTAACAGATTTTGACAACACTTTTTATAATTAGTAAACCACAAATTAGGGACGTCCTTATGCAACGTCCCTACAAAGTATCATTTTTTGTATCTAGTTATATGTAGCGCTAGCATCTTCTCTGCTACACAACAATTTAACTTCTTAATCCGTTGACTTCTGACTAGTAATTTGCGATGTATCCCTCCCTGCTGTCAGATTTTCCACAGTAGCAGGTATATCAATACCAGCAGTTTGCTTTAACTCCTCAAAGAAAGCAGCCATTTTTGTAGCATTGCTCCCACTTTGAGCATTAATTACAGTCACATTATCTACCTCAACCTCAGGGACAGTAGACACTATAATCTTTAGCAACTCTTCCAACTTCTGATACAGAAAAACATCCCGTGCATTTGCACCTGCTGCTTTCCAAGATTCCGCCAACTTGCGAATACCCTCAGCTTGTGCCTTCCCTGGTTCCACAATAGCAGCAGCATTTCCTTTAGCCCGAGCGATCGCCTGCTTACATTCAGCTTCTGCCGGAGCCACCACATCCGCCTGTAACCTTTGTTTTACTTGTTTGATCTGCTCGTGCTGTACCGCTACCTCAGCCTTAGTTCGTGCTACTTTTGCTCCTATCTCTGCTTCTGCCTCAGCTACCACAGCTTCCCGTTTCGTTATCGCATCTTGAATCCGTTTTTCTGCATCTGCATGAGCAATCTCAATTTCAGCTTCAATCTTTTTGAGAGCAGTATTTCTCTGGTTTTCTGCATCCTGTATAATTGATTCAGCCTGACTTTTAGCTTCAGCGATGCGAGAATCTCGTACAAGTTCCGCCTGTTGCTTACGACCAATAGAATAAAGATATTCCACTTCATCGGAAATATTCTGAATTTTCAGAGTATCTAATACCAAACCTAACTTTTCTAAGTCGTCTTCTGCCTCTTCTAGTAAGTTTTTTGCAAAAGCAATTTTATCCTCATTCACCTGTTCCGGTGTCAAAGAAGCTAAAACACCGCGCAAATTTCCCTCTAGAGTTTCCTGAGCTAGTTTTTCGATCTCCTGGCGAGATTTTCCTAGCAACCGTTCGATCGCATTATGAATCGTAGGTTCCTCCCCAGCTACTTTGATATTTGCCACACTTTCCACTGTCAGGGGAATACCACCTTTAGAATAAGCATTATTAACCTTGAGTTCAATAATCATATTACTCAAGTCCATGCGAAAAGCTTGTTCTAATAGAGGTACACGAACACTACTACCACCTTTTACTAAACGATATCCCACTTTTTGCTTGCTGTCTCCAACACGGTGACGACTACCAGCAAAAATTAGGACTTCACTTGGTTGGCAAATGTAATAAAGATTGCGAATTACAAAGAGACCCGCACCAGAGCCTAATCCGAAAACTGCCAGTAATGCTAATATGATTTCCATTATTTTTTGACTCCGTAATTTTAGTTAGTAATACCAAGGCTGAAAAAATAATTTTTATAAATAATCGGGGATTAATTCAGCAGCATTACACTCATTGTTTACCTAGTCTAGTTTGACTAATTTTTATAGTACAAAAAGTTCAGTATCACATATAAGTGTAATTAATTTTGTGTTACTGTTTAAGGTAATTTAATCAGATTTACCTTGGATTAAAAAGGAATATTTTAACTATTTATTCTGAATTATGAGTACTCTCTCCTCACCCAATAGTGTTAGCTTCAACTTTATTTAGTAATTTATATTCTTGGCCTAATAGGGAATAGAGAATAGTATTAAACTGTACCTTACTCTCCTTAAAAGTGCTGTAAATTTTAGTACCTTTAATATACTTACTGACAGCAAGATAGTTAAATAAAGTTTATTTTTCATCTCTATAAATACAACCATTTTTTTCATTGAAACTGCTTGTAAAAAATACCTATTATCAAGGTTTATGAAGCAAATTATCAAATAAAAAAAACTCTATTTTTGAGTTCCCATAAATTCAACTTTTTTACTATTATGACTGCTTAAATTTCCTGTTACATCAATGCCAAGAGTTTGATTAACATTTTTGAGGAACTGGCGGAAGATTTCCGGATAGGCATTTATTAAACTAGCGATCGACTTACCATCCCCACTATCAATAACATTAATATTTTCCAGTTTAACTTGCCCTGGAATCTTAGCAGACTCCCGCAAAATCATGCTAATCTGCTGTAAGTAGAATAACTCAGCAGCATCCTTACCAGTCTCTTGCCAAACTAACGAAAGTATATCGTTAACTAAAGCTTCAGCTTTAGCATTTTCCGAGAGTGAAGTGGCATTTCCCTTAGCTAATAATTCTTTAGCTTCCCTTTGCGCTTCTGCTGGCAAGACTTGATCTGCTTCCAGACGTAACCTTTCTAATTCGGCGCGAAATGTTTGCAATAATTGTTCTGCTCTCGCTCTAGCTTCTTTGCCTGCTGCTATAGTTCGTTCTTCTTCCGAACGCGCTTGCTGTTCCAATTCAGCTTTGATTTTACGAAGTTCGTTTTCTTTCTGAACTATCAATGTAGCTGCCTGAGTTTTAGCAATTTCTGACTCTCGTTTGGACTCTGCTTCTACCTGGTCTGCTTCTGCTTGAGCATTAGATTCAGCAATTTCTGCATCTCGGCGAACCATAGCAATTTGTTTGCGACCGATGGAGTTTAGGTAGTCTACGTCATCAGAAATGCTTTGAATTTTCAGGATATCGAGTTGTAGACCCAATTTAATTAAGTCGCGACTTACATCTTCGGCAATACGTTCGGCAAATTGGAGACGGTCTTCATTTAATTGTTCTGGGGTAAGAGTAGCAACAACACCTCGCAGGTTTCCTTCTAAGGTTTCTCTGGCAACACGGGTAATTTCTGAGCGATCGCGTTCGAGAAATCTTTCTATAGCATTGCCTACTATTTTCGGATCACTCGAAACTTTAATATTAGCGATAGCTTGAATATTTAATGGAGTACCTCCTTTGGAATAGGCATTGCGCACTTCCACCGGCACTGGCATTGTTCGCAAGTCCATGGTTTTAGTTGTTTCCAGAATGGGAATGGGAATTGCTCTGCCACCAAAGATTACGCGATAACCAACTGTTTGTCCTCCTTTAAGTCGACGTTTACGACCGGATAAAATTAGAATTTCATTAGGTTTACAAATTTGTATAAATGTATTGATAAACCAGATGAGTATTAATACTCCAAATATAGATAGAGCTATGGGTAAAGTAGAATTTTCACCTTTCAAATTATCAGTTTGACTACCATCTATTACATTAGGAGCTTGTGCTATTTCTACAGTTTGTATTTTGTTTATTTCTGACTCTAAAAATCTATTTTGCATGAGCTATATTTCCTGAATAACTTATTTTGAAATAAATTATCAATTTTTTAAAATGACAATTTAGTATCATTAACTACTCATTTTTATTTATTGTAGTAAAAAGATGATTTTTAAACCACCCATACCTAATTATTTTCCATACTTAATAATAAATACTCTTTCCCCCTTAGTAAATTATTTAGATTGTTCTGTACGAGCAATTAACTCAAGACTAGATTCTTTAATATTTAGGTTGACTTTACCCCTACTATTAGTATTAAATGTAATTTTTACAGTGCAAGTTAAACCAAACAAACCTTGAGGAGTAACCAGACTATTTATAACTTTTCCTTAGCGAAAAATCCACAACAAAAATACTATTAACATCCCGCCAAATATTTTCACTGCCACTGATATATAAGCTAGCATTAGAGTTTGATTTTTCATCTTGATTCGTTTCTTAGCAAAAAAATTCTAAGATTTCTCATCATAAGATCTAGCTAGGGAATCTTCTGATACTACCAATACCCTACTATTTTCTACTCCTACTATAAATACTTTTTCTTTTTTAGTAAACTCCCTGTTTTCTTCAGTAAAAGCCGTAAATGCTACCACAGATCCCTTAACACTTACTCTAATTTTTCCCTTACTATTTCTATCAAAAGGAATCTCAACCGTTCCCCAAAGACCGACTAAATCATTACTACGCACCAAACTATTAACCTGACTATTTTTTAGAGTATGTAATACCCATGCCATAATTGTGCCACATAAAATACCAACAATTATAGAAATAATAGCAATTATTTTTGGTGAAAGGTTGGGAGAAAGATAGTGTAATAAAACTCCAGTTAAGCCAAAAAAGCAACTCCCAAAAGTCCAAAATTTTAAACTAAATAATGGTAGCCATAGCCGCCGACCATATTGATATATTGAGGTATTACCTTGTTTATCTCCTTGGTCAGTTATTTCTAGGTCTGCCTCAAAGTCTTGATCAAAGTCTACACCATCTAGACCTGCAAATGCCGAAAGTGCAACAAACACTCCCCCAATAACTAGACAAAAAACATAAGCTGATGCCATAAAATGTCCTTCATGATTTTTTTGTACCCTATTATCTATTTATATTCTGGCAAATTAGTTTCTCTATTTACACACTTTGTAAAAAAAATTTGTATTTTTCTAACAAACTACTTATTCTTTTTCCAAAAGAAATTCCATTGGGTCCAAAGTCAACAGACGACTAATTTCATCTGTTTGAAATCCTAAAGCCATTGGTCGTTGAACTCCTGGTAATATCTGTACGTCGTATAATTCTGTAATTACTCCTTCTAAGCGCAACCATTCAACTATACTACCTGTATTAATATCAATTACCATTAAACCACAACGAGGTTTCACATCTTTAGCAAATAAATTTTCATCTAATTCTAAACCCAAAAAAGTTCTATCCCTGGGTTTAGATAATCCTACGATCGCCCAATTTTTCCAAAAAGCTAAACCTCGCAAAAAACCAGGGCAAAAAGTTATCGGTTCAAACCTACCCGTATTTAAATCAACTACACCAAAAAAACCTTTTCCAGAGTTCAATAACCACAACTTTCCTTGATAAAATCTGGGGGAATGAGGCATGGATAAACCACTCATAATAATCTCGTTTGATGCAATATCAATTACACAACCACCATCCCTTCTTCTTTCTCGCCAACCATCAATTACATCTGAAGTACTAACAGAAGTAACATATGAAGGTTTTCCTTCTACCATTGCTAAACCATTTAGGTGACAACGGTCTTCATTAATAATGTCAGAAATAAAAGGTGGTTTCCATAAGGGAGTACAACTATTTTTATGGCTAACTGTAGCTAAACAGTTCAATAAGCTACTAACAAAAATGATTCTGTCATTCTTGTCAACAATAATATCATGAATATCTAAATCCCCAGTTGTATAAGCTATTCTGGGAACATAAAGTTTATCATAACCATTGTAAAATTGTTCTTTTTGGAGAACATTATCTAACTGCCACAGTTGATATTTTGAACTCATATATAATCGTTCTGAAGTAGCATATAATCCCATGGCACGATTAAACAAACGCTCAAAGCCAGAAAATTCACCTTGGGGATTAACTCCTAGCAAAAGTAATCTAGAAGTTTTATAAGTGCTAAATGCTAGACTAATTTTTTCAGTTTCTAACCAGTTAATAAAAGTTCGAGAAGCTACTATTTGTGGACTGGATTTGTTAGCGGAATTATTGCTGTCAGATTGTTGTGCCATTTTTATTTAGATAATTTCTTAGTGAAGTTTTTTTGAATGAATCTCATGTATTTATTTATGAGGTTCATTTAATTCCTACTTTTTTTCTGATTCAAAGTTTTATATAGCTAGGACTTACCCAGAAACCTGATTATAAAACGAAATTTCCCTAAACTGCAGAAAAACAATAATCAGAGCAATAAACCCGGTTTCTTATTTGGGTGCCTAAGTACAGTTGTCTTTTCATTTTCTTGTTTCCTAAAATATAGAACTTTGTATTTAACGAGTATAAAAATTTCTATGACAATACAGAATGCTGAAAATTAGAATTATAATCAGACAAAATATTTATAGTAGTTTGAGTTACTCGTAAAGTTAATGATAGTTTAACTTTACCACTTGTATCACATATATATCGATCAGTAACTTTATCTGTAAACATCACAAATATACCAAGTTTAAGCAAAACTGGTATTGCTTTTATCTTCATGTATTTTTAATTTCAAATAAATCATTTTTACTTAACTTAAAGTGTCTATTTTTTTCAAAGATAGATAGATACATTATTGTTAATATTAGCATTATGTATAAACTCAAAGCCTTTAATATCATTGAGTTAATTTAGGGCAATATAAACATTAATTGTCTGACCTACTCCAGAAAGTAACTTATTACAATAGTTTCTATTTACAATAGTTTCTATGCTATAAGGTAATTAATTTTTTTGTGGGATAATTTACCCATAATACAGAATACCATAAGACTAATTTTTTCCTTAAATACTCTGGCAATTTTAAAAATAAATTTCCATCCTAACATAATTTCCATACCCCCGGAAAATTAAGATGTGTTTCCATATAAAAATGCTGACTTTCCAATTTAAATTAATAATAGAAAAGCAGCACAAATTTTGACATTAAATAGGAGACACAAAAACCTCAACTTCAATATAATATAATGAACAATTTGTATACAATAGAAATATTACAACAAATACAGTTAACTCTCAAATCATCAATGCTATTAACCAAAGCCATACTAATTTCCTGGGGGATGATTCTGCTCAATTAATAAAGCTAGTCTATCAAACCACAGCCCATTGTGTAAGTTTGATTATACACAATAGTTATACCTTCAGAATAGGTCATACTTCTTGATCAAGTCATACCTTCAAACTAGATTATATGGCTAAAGTTAGAAGGGAAGAAGCTAGAGGTACAGGACAATGGCCATTTGCCCCTACATTCTTATTGTTACTAAATTTCAGAAGCGCAAGAATGTCATAACCGCCTTGGCGACTGCTATAACCAACCTATAAACGCTACAAAATGTAATTTGACATCCTCCCCAAGCTTTTAGGCGGGAGGCTTTTGCCAGCCAAAGTCTAAAGCTAAGTTGACGTTTTACACTTAGCACGCACTCCCCTCTCGGGCAGACTATAACCACTCTTGCCCCCTCCCAGCAGGGGATGGGAGTGGTGCCTCCGCTTTCATTTTGTATCTCGGACTGCCTGTGCACGACTAGTTAATTAACATTCAGGATAACATTGGACTAAAAGCAACTAAAAGTCCCCTGATAAGCGCGAGAGGTTTTCAACCCAATTTTTCGGTAAAAAATCAGAAGTTAGGACTCAGAAATCAAAATACAGCGGCTCTCGTTGCCAGTCAGGTACACAAATTGCGGGCAAGTTATGGCACTACAATATTTTCACCATTTACCCTGTAGGTCATTTGCTTGCTCATCTGCTGTAAATAGCTTCAATACCATTTTTTAATTCATAACTTATTTTTTTAGTCAAAAATACATCTCCTATCAAGTTTTTTAATTGCCCTTATTATTCTTACATTCTTGTTTCACTCATGGTACGATAAATATCTACAAAAAAAATCTGGTTTCTGGGCTTGTTTGCTTCAGTCCTGATACTTTCGGTGGGTAGGATTACTTTTTTAAAGTTGTAGAAATTTTGGTCACCCTTTGAGTAGTTTATGATAGCATTCAATACTAGTGATAAATCTCATTATTATCTTTAATAATAACTCATCAGTAGACAAATATAGTAAGAATAACTATAATAAAAATAACAGCCATATAAATAAGAAGTTCTCCAGTCAATAACCATGAATGAACTCAAGTAAAATAGCAAACGAGCCCAAAATTATAAATTGTGCGTTTTTCAGACTTTAACTAAAATACTGCGGGTTTCCTAACTACCAAGAATTTTTAAATGGTACAAGAATATCTAGAACTTTCTCTATCTCCAGAAGATTACACCTTGTTAACAGACCTCTATCAATTAACAATGATAGCTTGCTATGTTGGAGAAAAAATAGACCAACGACAAGCTAGTTTTGAGCTATTTGTGCGAAAACTACCTACAGGTTTTGGCTATCTCATTGCTATGGGTTTAGCACAAGCATTAGACTATCTCGAGAAATTTAGATTTAGCTCTGAGCAAATTGACGCCTTAAAGTCAACGGGAATTTTTGCTAATGCCCCTAGTGAATTTTGGTCCTTACTAGCAGAAGCTAAATTCACTGGAAATGTATGGGCGGTGAAAGAGGGAACAGCCATTTTTCCAAATCAACCCCTACTGCGGATAGAAGCACCGCTTTGGCAAGGGCAGTTGGTAGAAACATATCTACTAAATACAATGAATTACCAAACCCTGATAGCAACAAAAGCAGCGAGAATGCGGGATATTGCTGGAAATAGCACCAAATTACTAGAATTTGGCACAAGACGTGCATTTAGTCCCCAAGCTAGTGTTTTGGCTGCTCGTGCTGCTTTGGCAGGAGGAATGGATGCTACTTCTAATGTTTTGGCAGCCTTGAAATTAGGTCGGAAACCAGTAGGAACGATGGCTCACTCTTTGGTGATGGCAATATCTGCAGTGGAAGGTAGTGAGGAGGATGCTTTTAAAAGTTTTCAGCGATATTTCCCTACAGCCACTTTATTGATAGATACTTATGATACTTTATCAGCTACTCGTTTATTGGCACGACGAGTTAAACAGGGTGAAATGCAGATAAGTGGGGTCAGGTTAGATTCTGGAAATTTGGTTGAATTGTCCCAGAAGGTGCGATCGCTACTGCCAAAAGTGAGGATTTTTGCTAGTGGAGATATAGATGAGTGGGAAATAGCTAGACTTCAGAAGGAAAATGCTTGTATTGATGGATATGGTATTGGTACTAAGTTGGTAACTGGTGTTCCTGTGAATGGAGTTTATAAACTGGTAGAAATAGATGGTATTCCTGCGATGAAAAATACTACTGGAAAAGTTAGTTATCCTGGTCGAAAACAAATATATAGATATTTGGAAAATGGTCAATTGAAACAAGATTATTTGGGGTTAATGGCTGAAGATGTATTGAGTCAAACAGAACCTCATACTGATTCTTTTGTAAAATTAATGATACAAGTAGTTAAAAATGGGGAGATGCTGCAAACATCAGAAAGTCTAGAAGCGATCGCTAAACGTACTGCTATTTCTGTTGCTAGTTTGCCACCTGAAACTCGTAGTTTAGAAAATCCTATTTTGCCACCAATGAAAATTTCTCATAAATTACAACAACTTACACAAAAAACTCAAGCTAACAGCTCTTAAAAATTAAGCATTGCATATTTATGGGATGAATGATACGTTAAGAGAGAGAATAAAAGGAAAAAAGTATAAGATGCCCGTATGGCTTGTAGTTTTGGGGTTTACCTGTTCCATTTAGATACCAAAAAGTTCTTTCAGCAACATTATTTTTTTCTGGTGAGTTCTTTTGGATATGATTTCATAACTATATCATCAAATTCTTCTTCTTAAATGTACCTCATATCATAGAGCGCGAAAACTTCTGTACATTAAATCTAGTATCTCGTTTAGCAACTGCTATCTGGTAATATCAAATTCGGTAGCATGGGTATTATATAATTAAACCTGATAAACATTATTTGAATAGTTTGAGAGTTAATCAGCCAGTCATATAAGCAGGTACACAAAATTAATTAAACCTATATTTGAGACTGAATCTCTTATATTATATACCTGACGTCAAACTAGAATAGGTAAACAATGAGTATAATGTTGCTTATATTATTTCTAATAATATAATAATAACTATTAAACTGGACATGATATAATATTAAATCTTAAAAAGATTGCTATACTTATATTTTATATTTCTAAATACTATTTATTGACCATTATTTATAAGTTAACTTACCTCTGTGATTCATCTAGTTTTTTGTCTACCTTCTAATAGTAGCATTAATACATAAGAAATAATATAACTTTTTATCTTGGAACAAAGAATTAGCCTCCAAAGAGAATTAAAGTTATGTAGCGAGAGTATTTCGTGGCAAATAAAAAGGTCATTAACTAGCCGATTTTAGTTATTAAATTTAAAAGCAGTTTGCGTAGCATAAACCAGACTTAAGGTCTCAAGCCCGCCCTTCCAAAGGAATGAAAAAAAATCGGTTTTCAAGGAGCCTAATTTATTAGGAAGTATTGATAACTGACAACTAAAATCACACAGGAAAAGCTGAATTTAATAACTAAATACTTACAAACTTATCTAATCTAAAAAAAATATAGAATAATGACAAAAATAGCCTTATTTGGAACTAGTGCAGATCCACCAACAAAGGGTCATCAAGCGATTATTAAATGGCTGTCTAAAAACTTTGAAAAAGTAGTAATTTGGGCATCAGATAATCCCTTAAAAAATCATCAAACATTCTTAGATAAACGCTCAAAAATGTTATCAATTTTGATTGAAAATATTGACTATAATCAAAACAATATTTGTCTACATCAAGAATTAAGTAGTTGTCGTACTTTAGAAACTGTTGAACTTGCTATAAAAAAATGGAATGATGGAGAATTTACCTTAGTAGTAGGTTCAGATTTAGTCAAACAATTACTAAGTTGGTATCACATCGAAGAACTTTTACAGAAAGTAGAATTATTAATAATACCTCGCCAAGGTATTACAACAGAAGAAGAAGATTTACAGAAATTAAGGGAGCTAAGTACAGAAGTAAAAATAGCTTTTCTAGAAGTTCCAAATGTTTCCTCATCTGCATATCGTGAACAAGGAGACGAAATGACCATTACACCTCCTATTAAAGATTATATATATCGGCATAAGTTATACCAATGGCAAAAAACGAGCACAGAGAAATTATAAATAATAAGGCAGACTTTAACGTAAGAGTAGATAATGTAATTTTTTCAGTTGACACCCAACAAAATCGTCTTTTAGTATTATTAATAATGCGACAAAAAGAACCATTTATTAAATACTGGAGTTTACCAGGTACATTAGTAATAAAAGGAGAATCTTTAGAAGCAGCAGCATACAGAATATTAGTGGAAAAAATTAGGGTTAAAAATCTATATTTAGAACAATTATATACTTTTTGCAGTCCTGATAGTGAGCCTAGAGAATCTATTGATAATTTTAAATATCTATCCGTCAGTTATTTTGCCCTAGTTAGATTTGAAGAGGCAGAATTAATTGCTAATGGGGTGACAAGTATTTGTTGGTATCCCATTGATAAAATTCCTCAGTTAGCATTTGACCATCAAAAAATTATTGAGTATGGATATTCCAGATTACGCAATAAACTTGAGTATAGTCCTATTGCTTTTGATGTTTTACCAGCAGAGTTTACTTTAGGAGAATTATATCAACTTTATGCAACTATTTTAGGAAACAATTTTTCAGATTATTCTAATTTTCGTGCCAGACTATTAAAGTTAGGTTTCTTATCTGAAACTGGCGTAAAAACATCACGAGGAGCTGGTAGACCTGCTAGTCTTTATCGGTTTGATGTTAAAGCATTTGTTTTAGTAAAAGATAAGCCTTTAATGTTTATTTGATAAGAATAGGGAATAGTTATAATGCTTTGAGGTTGAGTTATATTAAATTTGTTTGCTTCACGGTAATATAACTCTTTTTCCCAAAAGTATTTTTTGCTCCGTGGAGTAATTTTTTCATCTATTTCGGTTGTATGTATTGAAAATATTTCCTTCATTAAATGAGGTAATAACGGTAGTTGTCAATGACTAAAAAAACAAACCCTATTGTATTTTAATTTGTAAAAATAGAATAGATCTGAAAATAAGTTCTTTACCAAAAAAATTTGCAACTAACTAATTTCCCATTTTAGTAATAATTAGTTCAACTTTTGTACATAGAGTCATGCTAGAGCCAAAAACCTTACTCTCATCTTGCAATTAATTTTTTGTTGGCTTCCCCAAATATGCTTTAGCCACTTCCTTGTTAAGTTCCTTTTTATTAATAGATGCCTTTGCCGAATTTAATAATGTTATAGTTTTTTCTTCACATCAGCAGGAATATTAGACTCACTAATTTTTGCGTCAAGTTTCCCTAAAAGTTGATATTTACTTTAGCTTTTTTCTTAAGTTTTTTTAGACAAAATCAAAAATTTTTACTAGATAGTATTATGTATAGTATAATAATCATATTAATGTCAAAATGAAAGCGATAAATATCTGTTTTGTAGATGAAGAACATCAAAAAAATCTAATAAGCTAGCTAATTTTTAGAGGACTATATTAACTAGTTTGTTTGTAAGTGAAGATACTTAATTATCCTAGCTGAGTTTTTCGAGGTAAATTTATGAAAAAGCAGAGAATAATCATCTTTTCTGAACAGCCTAGTTTCAAATAAATGTAAAAACTTTGAATAATTCTAGCTATGTTTTTCATTATTTTTATATCTTTATTTTTTTTGTTATTTTACCTTGCCTAATGAATAGAAAAAAGCTGCTTTTAACTGGATTATTTTTAACAACTTTCCTCCTAATAATAATCAACTTATTCTCTGTACATAACTCTGAAAGTAAATTACAAAAACCTCTCTCTCTTGGTTTTAAAATCATTAGTAATTCTCAGGGAATCACTCTTTATAAAAAAGATTCAGATTATCTACAGCTTATTGATTTATCTGAAGGTGCAAAAATTGATTTTATCTATGGAAAAATTACAGATTTAGGTACGAAAAAAGGAGCTTACGGTGGTAATAATCCACAATTTGAACGTCAAACAATATCACAAGTATGGTCTAATTTATATTCAGAAAATTCAAGTTTATTTTGCATTACTAATGGTCAATTTTTTAGAAATGATAAAAGCTCCTCTACAGCCTTAGCATTTCCTCTAAAGTCAGATGGAATTATAGTTAGTGATGGTTATGCAGGAGAAATAGAATTTTCTCATGAAAAGTTAATGCTAGAAGTCTGGAATAATAGAGCGTTAATTAGTAAGTTTCAGCCAAATAATTTGCAATTCTCAATAGCAACTAATTTTATTGTTGGTTTACAGGAAAATGCTGATAAAGGAGTTGAGGATCAAACAGGTAGAACATTTATTGGAGTGCAAGATAAAGATGGCGATCGCCTCTATGAAACAATTTTAATTTTTACTTCTAAACAAGCAACTCAACCTCATGCTACTAATGTTTTGAAAAGTTTTGGTGCAACTCAAGTAATGATGTTAGATGGTGGAGGTTCAACACAATTAATTTGTCAGGGAAATAACTACATAGATTCACAAAGAACTATTCCTCAAATGATTGCTATTTTTAGTGGAGATAAAGTCTAATTAATTCCATTATTATAACTATATTTACTTAAGTATTCAGGATTCAGTTGTTATTCTTTTTTTTCTATTCCTTACTGGATATCAAAAAACTCCCAGTTTTTAGAGACTGGAAGTTCAGATAAAATTTATTTTACTTATTCTAATTATCAAATTATTTCAAAAGAGAAATTTCTTTATCCGCGACAACTTTTGATTCTATATTATCAACCAAATTATCCTCAACTAAATCTAGTTGGCCACCAGGTGCTTCTGGATGTTGTTGTACAAATGTTTGTTCTGCTGGTACTTCTTTTGATTCATCACTAGCATCAATATTAGCTTCTGCTTTACGAGTAATATAACGAGTAGTAAAAAAAGCACCTAACCCAGTTAAACCTAGAGAAGCAGCAGCAATACCAGCAATAGCAAAGTCAGACCTATTAGGAAGTTTTTTGCTTAACCAAGAATTTGGTGAAATTAAAGATTTTTCTGATGTTGAACCATGAATTTTCTTCAAAAGACAAGCTTCTACAGAATTAGCACAAAGTACACTACCAGCGATCGCCACAGTAGACAAAGCAGTGGCCACAATGTTCAGCTTTTTCATGTTAGTTTAGTTGATAAAATATCCTTAAAATAATTATATTAACATCATTTTCCAAAAGTAGCAATAAAAGTATTCAGCTTAACTTTATTAATCTCCAGAAAGCTCAGTTTTTTCTTGGTTAGGATTAAGACAAGTAGTTAATAATTCTTCTGTCGATAATCCTAAATTAGCATTTAAACCAATAACACAAGAAGAAAAACTTTCTGGCAATAAACTAATACGACAACTTTCTAAGATATTCTCTTGATTAGATGTATCTTGAACTGATTTATTAATCCTTTCTACACAAGTTCCTAATTCATCAACTCTTCTCACTTTTTGACAATTCAATAAAATCTCTTCTGCGGAAAGTTCTTCTGTTGTATTGTCATAGATTTTTGTGACACATTTTGATAAATCTTTTGGTTTAAGAGCTGCACTACAAGCATTAGCAACCTCTCTTTCAGATAAACCTACACTTAATAAATCTCTGGAGCAAATTATAAATGATTTTCTATTTACTTGGGCTGTTGCTACTTCAGGAATAGCCATCAATAAACCACAGGTAAAAAGTTGTATTGTTGTTAAATATACCCAGGGTTTACTCAAGTATTTCTGAGGTTGATATAAGGGAGATTTATCAGATAAAAAATGATAAAAGTTCATATTAGGCATAACAAATAATCAAAGCTAAACTCAATCGTGAAAAATTGACAAAGTAGTAATTCAATAGTATATGATATAGGATTGTGGCTAAATTTTATGTTAATGAGGAAATTATTATGTCTAGGTATAGAGGTCCACGTTTAAGAATAGTGCGTCGTCTAGGTGATCTACCGGGGCTAACTCGTAAAAGTGCCAGACGTGCTTATCCACCTGGTCAACATGGTCAAAATCGCAGAAAGCGTTCAGAATATGCGATTCGACTGGAAGAGAAACAGAAACTACTATATAATTATGGTGTTTGTGAACGTCAACTCCTACGCTACGTAAAAAAAGCTCGTCGTGCAGGAGGTTCCACAGGAAAAGTATTACTAGAACTTCTGGAAATGCGTTTAGATAATACTGTATTTCGTTTAGGAATGGCTCCAACTATTCCTTCTGCACGACAGTTAGTGAACCATGGTCATGTCACAGTTAATGGTAAGGTAGTAAGTATTGCTAGCTACCAGTGTAAACCTGGAGAGGTAATTAGTGTTAAGGAAAAAGAAAAATCTAAGGAAATGGTCAAGACTAATCTCCAATATCCAGGTTTAGCTAATATTCCTAGCCATTTAGAATTTGATAAAAACAAGCTGGTTGGTAAAGTTAATGGTATTGTGGAACGGGAGTGGGTGGCGCTTCAAATTAACGAACTGTTAATTGTGGAATATTATTCCAGACAAGCTTAGATTTTTGTTTTTCATCTCTATGGATGTATTTAATATCAAATCTGTTGGCTTCGGAGTAATATAATTTCTTTGATCGTCATAGAATAGGTAAGGGGGTTTTATTGCGGAATACTACGCAAATATATTGCGGGGCATTCATGGCTATTAGCCCCTAAGTTATAAACTATGCTTCTTTAATACTAAATAACACCTATGCTACCGGATTTAATATAACAATTAAGCGGGAGACATATAGCATATTTCTGGTTTATGAGGTACGCAAACGCGGGCTAGATGCCCGCACTACAGATTTTTACCAAACACAGCTATACATTATTTGCCTGAAATTAGCTGTAATTAAACAGACTAGGTTGGGTGCGATACAAAAATAGGAATTAACTATTTTGAAATTACTTCTCCCCCGACCCTTCTTCTCGCAGGAGAGGTGAGGGGACAATAAGTATCATTAATATAAAATTTTTACGGAAAAATTAGGTCTCTATTACCTCGCCCTTATAGGGGAACTTTTTAGTTTGTTTTATTTTAATATATAAGTTATCCTAAATGTTAGTTAAAAATTCAGCTCATGACTCCCTAAATTTCAGTCAAGTATAGCAATAATGCATAGGAATTAGTATGAGAAGAAAAACATGAAAAATACAGTCATTATTTTAGAGTAATTAATGGTTAAAAAATTATTTAAGAAGCTAGTGTGACTGTAACTCATAAACCATTAAATGCGCTGTATTAGTTACAGGGGCTAAGTCCGATAAAACCACAGAAATGAATATCAGTCGAATAGCAGGGTCAAGCTTTGCGATAGCTGGGGAAAAATTACAGCAGTCAATATTAGGGAAGGGAGTGCGTGCTAAATATAAAAAGTCAATCCCCCAAGGAGTGTCGTCCCGTGCTTAATGTCAAAGTCTTTAATCATATTTGAACCTATCCCACTAATAAAATGCGATTAATCCACATAAGTATAGTGGCGAGGGCTACAATTGCTTCAATACAAGCAGAAATAGACTCCCATCGTATAACTAATTGAGGTGATTACTAATTAATAGCTATTTACAAAATATGGGAGGAAATCAATTTAGATTTAAGCAGTTTACTATCAGACAAGATAGATGTGCTATGAAGGTGGGTACAGATGGTACTTTATTAGGGGCATGGGTCGATGTTTCTGGAGCAGAAAAAATTTTAGATATTGGTACAGGTACTGGTTTAATTGCTTTAATGCTGGCACAGCGTTCGTCTCAGCTGAAGGTTGATATTGATGCTGTAGAAATTGATATCAACTCATCTATTCAAGCTAGGGAAAATGTGGAGCGATCGCGTTGGTCAGATAGAGTTAAAGTTGAAAATTATTCAATCCAAAAATATATAGATATTTGTCAAAAACGTTATGATTTAATAGTCTCAAATCCACCTTTTTTTGAAAATGCTTCTAAACCTGTAAAAAAGGCAAGAACAGTTGCCAGACATACTGACTTTCTCTCACAAGCTGATTTATTGCAGGCAGCAGTTAAGCTTTTATCTGACACTGGCAAATTAGCTGTAATTTATCCCGTGGAACAAGCTCACAATTTTCAGGAAAAGGCAGAATATTTGGGATTATTTTGTCAGAGAAAACTTGATGTTAAACCTATGCCAAAAATTCCTACAAAACGAATTTTGATGGAACTCAGCAAAAAAAAATTACCATTACAAAAAAATACTCTGACTATTGAAGTCAAACAATATACATATACACCAGAATTTATTACCTTAATTAAAGATTTTTACCTAAAATATTGACTTCCTTTGTCAAGGCTATTGGTTGAACTAAAAAATTCAGGTATCAAGTCTCTCAATTCATAGAGAAAAAAATAAAAAAAAATCTTTTTAACTAATGTTTCAGTTACAGAAAAGATAATTATTAATTCTTGAAACACCTCGAATTTTTTTTGAACATTTAGACCTACCTAATTATACTAAAGTTATTTATTATTGATGTCAACTTATTTTTTAAAGCTAAATAAAAGAGTTATCTCTTGAACTAGATAGAGTTAAAATTTAAAATTATTCAATCTAAAAATATACAGATATCTGTCAAAAAAATTATGATTTAATAGCCTCAAATCCACCTTTTTTTTTTATCCTTATAAAGTTGCTAAAAAAAAGAGGACAGTTGCCATACATACTGACTTTCTCTCACAAGCTGATTTATTGCAAGCAGCAGTTAAACTTTTATCCAAAACTGGTAAATTAGCTGTAATTTATCCCGTAGAAAAAGCTCAAATTTTTCAGGAAAAAGCAGAATATTTGAGATTATTTTGTCAGATAAAACTTGATGTTCAACCTATGCCAAAAATTTCCATGGAACAAATTTTGATATAACTCACCAAAAAAAATACCATTTACTTCAAAAAACTTTGAACCTTGAAACTAAACAATATATATATGCTTTATTGCTTACTTACTTATAGCCTTTTGAATAACAATTAGGTATACAGACTCAAGTAATAATCTTTTGAAAACATCAAATTTTTTTTACTCATTGTTATCAATTTACCAATTAGTCATGCAAAGTATTGTATTTAATTATTACTAATTTAATGTAATTTAAAATTATCAAAAAATTAGGTCAATAGCCTTCCTTTGGATAGAGGATGAAAAAATAAACTTCAGTTTTTCTTGGCTTTGGCTTCATTTAGAAGTACTGATAACTGATAACTGAAATGACTGAACCACTAGAAACAGAACTATATTTAAGTTCAGAAAAAGACGAACTATTTGAAAAAGGTCCCTGGCCGAAACCTTTTGCCTTTAATGCCGAAGTAGTCAAAGTTTTCGATAATATGGTATGCCGTTCGGTGCCTCTATATCGAGAAGTTGTTGCTGGAGCAGTCCATTGGACACGAGCATATTATCAGCCAAAAACACGCATTATTGATATAGGTTGTTCTACTGGTACATTCCTAGAATTATTAGGGCGATTTTTGAAACAACCAGCAATTTTAGTGGGAATTGATAACTCTTCAGATATGTTAGATAAAGCTAAAGAAAAATTAGCCCAAGTAGAACAAATTCATCAGATAGAATTAATTTGTGAAAGTGCTGAAAATTGTTCTTTTGAAAAGAGTAGTGTAGTCGTTATGAACTATACCTTACAATTTTTATCTCTTCCTCAAAGACAAAAATTATTACGAGCAATTTATCAAGGTTTAGTTCCTGGCGGATTACTATTTATAAGTGAAAAAATTCGTTCTGATTGTCCTCAATTTCAAGAAACAATTACTCACCATTATGAAGCTTTTAAGGCTAAAAATGGTTATGCTCAAAATGAAATAGAACGGAAAAAAGAAGCACTAGAAAATGTATTAATTCCACTCAGCGAAGCTGAACAATTACAGATGTTAAAACAGAGTGGTTTTTCATACATAGAATCATTAATTAAATTGCATAATTTTGTCTCATTTGTGGCTTTCAAATCTGATTGAATCAAAAAAAATTAGAGGTGAAGACAAAAAAAATATTTCTACCAGTTAAAATTTAAGTGTTAAAATTAATAATACCTATACTATTAATAAAACCATGAGTTTTCTTAATGTTGACCCTTGATCACGCTCCCATATTTCCTAACTCCCGTCGTGTCTGGGTAACACTACTAGAAAAATGACTTAAGTTTGAATTGGTAGAAGTTAAACTCAGTGGAGAGCAATTTTTACCTGATTTTTTGGAACTTAATTCTTTCCACCACATTCCTGCTTTAGTAGATGATGGTTTTAATATAATTGAATCTTTGGCAATTCTTGACTATATATAAGCCAAATATCCTACTCCTAATATGTTACCTAAAGAGGTCAAAAACTTAACAATTGTGCAGATGGTAAAAATGGTAAGTATTAATGAATTGTTGCCCGCTATTCATCCACTGGTAGAACAAATTTTAGATTTACCTGGAGAAAACCCAGAAAAAGCTGAGAAAGCAGAGGAGAAAATTGCAACAGTCCTGACATTTTTTTGAGAAATTATTGAGCGATCGCCCTTATTTTGGTAGTGACAATTTAACTTTAGTAGATGTTGTTGCTGTTACTATCATCTCTATGTTGTCCTTTAGAGGCGGTATTTCTTTAAATAAATATCCTAAAATTAGTGCTTGGTGCAGTAGCCTAATAGCACGTCCAGCATAGCAAAATTCTGAGGCGACAGAAGAAGCATTTGCTGAATTTAGATTTAATATGTTAGCTAGAATGCAGCGAAACTAAAGAAAGTATACTACCCTCATAAGGGGTGTGAATATTAGTAAATGCGAAATTTTCTCGTTGTGTAAGTATTATTCAGACGTTAATTATACTAATTATCAGTACCTCTAGCTTAAGCTAGAGGCTTAATATCTGAATTTTTTAGTCAAATTCAATCATGACTTACCCACTTCAGCAAAAAATTGGGTTTATTATCTTTTATCTAAGGTTATAATAGGCTTAAGTTGCCAAGATTCGTTCGCAGTAATTTCTAGTAATTGTTGATGATATTTTTTTAAAGTCGGGCGATGTCCAACACTAATAAATGTTATGGATGTTTCTTGCAATTGTTTATATAAAATTTCCTCAGTTGGCACATCTAAAGCACTGGTGGCTTCATCCAAAATTACATATTTAGGTTGAGTTAATAATAATCTAGTAAAGGCAACTCTTTGTTGTTCTCCCACTGACAAAACTTGACTCCAATTTTCTTCTGCATCTAAACCACCAAATCTTTCTGCTAATTTGGTGAGATTTACTTTTTCTAAGACTTCCTGTATTTTTACATCAGAAATGTTTAGATTACTCTGGGGATATAAAAGCTGTTGACGGAGAGAGCCTAAAACCATATAAGGTTTTTGAGGCAAGAATAATATTTCATTCAATTTAGGTCGATAAATAGCTCCTGTGCCAGAGTTCCATAGACCAGCGATCGCTCTTAAAATTGAACTTTTGCCACAACCGCTAGGTCCCATAATTAATAATCCATCTCCTGGTTTTATTTCTAAGGAAATATCTCTGAATAAAGTTCTTTGATAATTGGGAGTTTTTAATGTTAAATGTTCTAAAGCTAGACAAGAATTTGTTATTGTATCAATAGCTAATTCACCTTTAGGAACTTCAGTAGATGATTGAATAGCCTCAGAAAAAGTAGATAAACGATTAATTCCAGCAGCAAATTCTGTCAGTCTATCCAATTGACTAACAATAACTGTTAAGGAACTTAAGATGATACTAAAAGCTACTCCGGCTTGAGTAATTACACCTATTTCTAATTCACCAGAAAGCACACGGGGACCAATAATTATAGATGGTAATGCAAAAGTAATAAATTCATAACTATTTCTAAAAATATCCAAATATAGTTGCCATTGAATTAACCGATTAAAATTATTAAAAACATCATTAAATATGTTCTTTGCCTGTTGTAGTTCCTGTTTCTCTCCTCTATAAAAAGCTATAGATTCAGAATTTTCTCTAACTCTAATTAAACCAAAACGAAAATTAGCTTCTCGCTTCAATTGTTCAAAATTAATCTCTACCAAAACCTTACCAAATACTCCGGTCGTGATAACTGTACCAGCAATAGCATAAGCAATTACAAAAAATACTAATGGTTTAGAAATTGACCATAATAAAGTACTAAAACCAAATAACTGAAATATGGCATTGAGAGTAATTACAAGAAAACTTAGAGATTGGTCTGTAAAACTTTTAATATCTTGAGCAATACGTTGGTCTGGATTATCAATTTCTGGGTGGTAACTAATTTTATAGAAAGAGCGATCGCTTAAATAACTTTCCATAAAACTCTCAGTCATCCACCTTCGCCAAAATACACTAAGTTTTTGTCGAACAAAAGAATAGGAAGATACAAAAGGTACAGCAATCACAACTGCGCCAAAAAACTGTATAATTGATCGCCAAAATCTCTCAGAATTTTGAGAAGATAGTGCAGAAATAAATTCTGCTCGTTGATTTGTGAGGAATAAATTAAATACAGTAAATGTTCCTAATAAAACAATTACTAGTAACAATAAACCCCTAGCTCGCCATTTCTCATTTTTTGAGAACCAATAAAGTTTAGCAATTGACCAAAAATCTTTTAATAAATTTAAGTGATTTTTTTTTTATTCAGCATATTTTTAGATATTACTAATGTGATTTTTAGTTTATTTCCTATATATAATTTATCATAATATTAGCCGATTGTCAATCAATATACCCTTGATAAAATTGGTGAGAGATATAATTTTTTATTCTTAGATAATAGGCAATAAAAAAAATATAGATTTTGTCAAGTTACTGAAACAGAATTGTTTTTCTTATTTTCTATTCATTGCTTCCCTGTACAGACGCCCTTATGCAGCCCTACTTACTTTTTGTAAAACTTCAGTTATTAAATAATTATTACACAAGGAATAAATTTTTTTTTATCCTCTTCAGCTAAGTTAATTTTATAGAGCTACTTGCTCAGGTACTTAGAAATTCTAATTCAAAGTTTCTTAAGGGAAAAAGAGTACAAAAAATAATGTGTAAATATGCCAGAGCGCATTGCTATAATTTTATCAATATTTACTTGTCCCCCACTTCTTTGAAGCTACAAAAGTTTTCTGCAACATCTCTACTCTCACTCAAAATACAATTTGAAAAGTTTTTGAGAAATGGCATAATAATTTCAGACTTCTAGCCCAAGTAATGGGAACGCTATCTTTGAGTAGAAAAAGCACTATTTCGAGAAATTATTTGCCAAAAATAGGGAAATTTCTACAACAAAATTCCTGCGATACAAGCAGTCATAAAACAAGCAATAGATCCACCTATCATTGCTCGAACTCCCAACTTTGCCAAATCACCCTGTCGTGATGGTGCAATGGTACTAATTCCACCTATCTGTACAGCAATGGAACCAATATTAGAAAACCCACATAAAGCATAAGTAGCAATAATCTGCGATCGCTCAGAAATCACATTTACCATTTCACCTTTTTGAGCATTTTCAATGAGTGTCTTTAAATCTAAATAAGCGATAAATTCATTCAAAATTGTTTTCTTACCCAACAAGATCCCCACTTGAGGACAGTCTCCCCAAGGCACTCCCATCAACCAAGCAACAGGAGCAAATAATAAAGAGAAAACCCACTCCAAGGATAACTGAGGCAACCCAATACCATTACCTATCCATGCTAATAGTCCATTGACCATTGCTACCAACCCTAAAAAAGCAATTAACATTGCTGCCACATTGACAGCCAATTTTGCTCCCTCTTTAGCACCTAATGTTGCTGCATCAATAACATTTGCATAAGTCTGTTCTACCTCTACCTTGACCGTTCCTGCCGTCGGAGACTCTTCTGTTTCTGGCAACAATATTTTTGATATTGCCAATGCTGCAGGTGCTGACATTACCGAGGCAGCAATTAAATGTTCGGCAGGTACTCCAAAAGAAATATAAGCTGCCAATACTCCTCCAGCGACTGTAGCAAAACCACCTGTCATCACTGCGTGTAATTCTGATTTCGTCATTGTTTTCACATAAGGTTTAATCATCAACGGTGCTTCTGTTGACCCCACAAAAATATTAGCGGAACAAGCGAGAGACTCTGTGCCAGAAGTTTTCATAGTTTTCAGCATTATCCATGCAAATGCTTTGACTACTTGTTGTAAAATTCCATAATGATATAAGATAGTAATTAATGAAGAAAAAAATATAATTGTTGGTAGTATCTGGAAGGCAAAAAAGTGTTCGAGATAGTTTTCTCCAAATACAAATTTAGCCCCGGCATCAGAAAATTTGAGTAACTGACTAATTATATCGGCAATAAATTTAAACACTGCTAAACCTGTTTTGCTTTTTAAAATTAGCAGTGCAAATAATAGTTGCAAACCTATTCCCCATAAAACAGTTTCCCACTTAATTGCATTTCTTTTTGCCGATAACAGAATAGCTAAACCTATAAAAACTATTAACCCCAGTGCTGATATTAATCTTTCCACAATTAATTATATATCCCTTAATTTATTATACTATTTTCTGAAATTAATCATCACGAAATATCTGATCATATTAAATATTTACTATATATTTGCTATATAAATTATTATAATGAGCGAGGTAGAATTTTTTTATGCTTTAAGGAATCAAAAAATAAAGTCAGTGTACTTCATTAATCTAATAAATGCTATATACAGAAATCCTAAACTATTTTTAAGAATTTTTATAATAACTAACTTTAACTGAAAATCTTAAAAATTATGACTCCAGACTTCTAACTACTAACAAAATATTAAAACTTATATAGGGTTTCTGTATTTATTATAACCTATTTGGAATTGCTATAACAATCCTAAAGAATTTGTTCAAAATGCAAAAATAGATAAATAAAAATGTATCAAACTCTTCCCCATTGCCCATTCCCCATTCTCTGAAAAGCCTAGATGTTTATCCGACAGAGCAAGTAGGATTGCTATACAATGTATTTTTTACCTAGACTTTATATCTAGATTTTGAAATTTACAGCAGAGGCTACCATAACGAAGAAATTCAGTCAACAGTAAATATATTGATAAATATATTGATTAAATGTAAAAAATTTGCAAAAAGCAGATCGAGGAACTAGACTAGTTGTATTAATGATAGCAGAACTAGATCAAAGAGAAAACCTGATCCAAACTCAACAAAATATTTAGACATTTCCCTACAATGACTTAATTATAGTTGATATACTTTGGTTTCAATCTAGTCAAAAATGTTTTGGCTTTAGAATTATCAATAATATTTATGAATAAGTGCAAGGAAACATGGATTAACTAGCAAAAAATTATGACAATACAATTTTTTTTATATCAGTGCCCCAACTGGACATTTCCCTTAGAATAAGTTAGTGGCGACTACTTTCGGGATGTACTGGCAAGATCGTTTTACTAGTGTAGCTTGGGAGTTACTTTAATCTTGTTTTCATAGTTTTCAAATATCAGGGAATTAAAGAGCGAAACATCTCCAGAAATTAAATAATTTTTTTCAAGTAACTTTTGCCAGCACATTCCCTAAACTATTTTTGTTCAATGATTTTTTTTGCTTAATAAATTATTTAAAATGGAAATTACCCTTTAGTAATAGTTCATCCATTTAGATTATTAATATCTTTAGATTATTAAGATATTTTTTGGTGGGGATGCTCAGATTTTTGATTGGTTAAAACTCTTAAATTATTGCTATAATTAAAAATTGAATATTTTTGATTTACCTAAACTAATTAAAATTAACTATGCCCTTACCTATTGTAGCTATTATTGGCAGGCCAAATGTGGGGAAGTCCACAATAGTCAATCGCTTGGCTGAAAGTAAAGACGCCATCGTCCACGATGAACCAGGAATAACTCGCGATCGCACCTATCGAAATGCATACTGGGAAGACCGGGAGTTTCAAGTTGTAGATACAGGAGGTTTAGTATTTGATGACAATACAGAATTTTTACCCCTAATCCGCGAACAAGCTATGGCAGCTCTAGTAGAAGCAAGTGTAGCAATTTTTGTGGTAGATGGACAAACAGGTCTTACTGGAGGAGATGAAGAAATTGCCCAATGGCTCCGTCAACAAACTATTCCGATCCTCCTAGCAGTTAATAAATGCGAATCTATAACAGAAGGATTGACCCAAGCTGCTATGTTTTGGGAATTAGGTTTAGGAGAACCTTATCCTATTTCTGGTATTCATGGCAATGGTACTGGAGAATTATTAGACGATTTAATTACCTACTTACCAACCCAAGGAGAAATTACTGAAACTAATCAAACTAAAATAGCAATTGTTGGTCGTCCAAACGTTGGTAAATCAAGTTTATTAAATTCATTTATTGGAGAAAAACGTGCAATTGTTAGTCCTATTTCTGGTACAACAAGAGATGCTATTGATACTGTAGTAGAACGAAATGGCAAAACTTATCGTTTGATTGATACTGCTGGAATTAGAAAGAAAAAAAATGTCGAATATGGTGCCGAATTTTTTGGGATTAACCGAGCTTTTAAAGCTATTCGTCGTGCTGAAGTTGTTATGTTTGTAATTGATGCTTTAGATGGAGTAACAGAACAAGACCAAAAACTAGCAAATCGGATCATAGAAGACGGTAGAGCTTGTGTTATTGTAGTGAATAAATGGGATGCCATAGAAAAAGATAATTATACTATTTATACTTATGAACAGGAAGTAAGGTCGCGACTATATTTTGTGGAATGGGCAGAGATGATTTTTGTTAGTGCACTAACTGGAAAACGAGTGGAGAAAATTATAAATTTGATAGATAATGCAGCCAATGAATATCAGCGTCGAGTGACAACTTCTGTAATCAATGAGGTATTAGAAGAAGCAATTAGTTGGAATTCTCCCCCCACTAATCGTCAAGGTCGTCAAGGTAAAATTTATTATGGAACTCAAGTAACAAGTAAACCACCAACAATTGCATTATTTGTCAACGATCCTAAACGTTTTCCTGAAAATTATCGGCGTTATATTCAAAGTCAATTTCGTCAACATTTAGGATTTACAGGTACACCAATAAGATTACTTTGGCGTGGTAAAAAAGCTAGAGAAGTAGAACAAAATACTGTTAATAGAGCAACTCGTGTCTAATATGTTATCTGCAAATTAAATATATTGATAGCACTACAGGCAACTCAAAAATCAAATCCCCCTTACTCCCTAAAGGTTATTCATGATTACGAACTCCTAAAAGCATTTTCATTCTAGAGAGATAGAAGCTGGGAGCAAGGGAAGCACCAAATCACTAAATGATAGAATTTGAGTATTGATAAATGTCCGCGCTCTAGCATACATAGTGCTATATTTTATAGATATCTTATTCAGCGATCGCCCATAGATAGATAAAAAAAATATAGAGAAAACCCCCGAACTTATCTCAATTGAAATAAAATAAATATTTATTTTCAATTAATTCTATGAGTAAAACAAAATGGTCTGATTTATACAAATTAGAAGACTGGTGGGCAGTCTGGATCGGTTTGTTACTGTTAGCAAGTGTATTTAGTGGATGGGTAACACTTGTACCCAAAATTCCTAAATGGAAAGGAATAGATATTCTGGCTGCACTCCCGATAGATTTAATTCCTAGCTTAGTATTATTAGCGATCGCTCTGTGCGCTGTATTTACATTTGGCAACATTTTGATGCAGGGGCGTAGGGCAAATGCTATGATACCAGGATTTTTGGCCATCTTTATCTTAGCTACTCTCGCTTATGTATTGGGAAATTCTCAAGCTGCAAAAGCAATAAATCTCGGTTATGCCTTCTGGGCACTACTAATAGGATTATTAATTAGTAATACAGTAGGTACGCCAGAATGGTTGAAACCTGCCGTGCGCACCGAATACTATATTAAAACTGGGTTAGTCATTTTGGGAGCAGAAATTCTGTTTAGTCGCATTGTCGAATTCGGACCCTATGGTTTAGCGATAGCCTGGGGAGTCACGCCAATAGTAGTGATATTCATGTATTTATTTGGCACTCGCATCCTGAAAATGCAGCAAAAAACATTAGTAATGATAGTAGCAACTTCAACCTCTGTCTGTGGAGTCTCGGCAGCTATTGCAGCTGCAGCAGCTTGTCGCGCAAAAAAGGATGAGTTAACTTTGGCCGTCGGAATGACTCTGATATTTACAGTCATAATGATGGTTTTCATGCCCTTGTTTGTCAAAGCTGTCAACATGAATGAATTAGTGGGAGGAGCCTGGTTAGGTGGCACCATTGATGCTACTGGCGCTGTTGTTGCAGCAGGCGAAGCATTGGGGGATGTGGCCGGAAAAGCGGCAGCTTTAGTAAAAATGATTCAAAATATGTTGATCGGAGCGATCGCTTTTGCCATAGCAATTTTTTGGGTTACATCTGTGGAAAAGCAACCAGGATCTTCTACTCCTACTTTAAATGAATTATGGGTGCGTTTTCCTAAGTTTGTTTTAGGTTTTATTGTAGCATCTTTATTAGTTTCTTTTGTATTTTTACCCGTTATAGGTTTGAATAATGTTCAAGCTTTATTGAAGCAGACTAAAAATTATCGTGGTTGGCTATTTTGTATGGCGTTTATCTCAATTGGGTTAGAGTCTAATTTTCAAATTTTAGCCCAACAAATGCGAGGCGGTAAACCGATGATTTTGTATATTGTAGGGCAAAGTTTTAATATATTGCTAACTTTGGCTGTGGTGTGGTTAATGTTAAGTGGAAACTTCTTTCCAGTTCCAGAATTAGGAGGGTAGATAGTCCTACTCCCGTAATCGTTTTTGAATAAAACAGGGAGTAGAGTAATGGGATGATGGGGAATATTTTTCGCGGTTTGGGATCCTGTATATTGAGTTTTTCCCTAAAACGATCATGAAAAAATTGTCACGTCCCATGTCCTTCACCATTACTATGCACCAATACCTACAAAAAATGTACAACTGGTCAACTTTTGTCCAATTATTTTATTTCAGTAGTTAGCGCTTATTCTCTTCAAACAAAATTCTGGAGATTTGGTGAGTGTAACCTCACTCATCAAACCCCCAATATTTAAAACAATATTTCAAAGACAAATTAACACTCTAGTCTTTCGTGAGATAGTAAATATTAATTAATTAGGGCTGGCTAAATAAATAGATTTGGTGAGTGTAACCTCACTCATCAAACCCCCAATATTTAAAACAATATTTCAAAGACAAATTAACACTCTAGTCTTTCGTGAGATAGTAAATATTAATTAATTAGGGCTGGCTAAATAAATAGAGTGGTTAGGAATTGAGCCAAAAAAATGGCTAAAATCAAAAACAAGTCTAGTTTTAAGCATGATGCTTGAAAATGAAAATTATGAAAATTTTATTATAGTAAGCTTTTGAGCATTTGAAATTTTCCCACACCAAACAACTCTAATACATAATCCTGATAATCCATCAGTTTAAGTGATGGCTTACCTTGAGAAAAGTGCCAAAACAAAAATTTATCAAATTAATATTCATGCTAGTTATAATTTTCCCTGACCTGAGGCCGAAAAAGAAAAATTAACATATTGCAAATAAGCTTTCGTCTATCTATATTTTATATTCCTCTTTGCCTGTTAACTCTAACTCATTACTTTTGACAAGAATTGAATATATCATTTAAATACTGAAAAGCTTATTGCTTATTGTCCTTAAACTTATTTAAGGCCCTCACTCTTCAACTTTTTTAGCCAAGCCTAATTGAGCATTATTTATTCAGCAGCAGTAGCCAATTCTGTACTGCCAGCCGTGCGCTTTCTTGTTAAAGTATTAAATAATAAGGTACCAATAGCCTTAATTAAATTACCCTCTAATTCATTGAACATTTTCATATTCATACCAAAAGCAGCATTTGCTTCATCTACTATTCTACTTGCTGTTGCCTGATCGATAGGTAAATCATTCATGGCCTGACGATAGTTATTCTTAAATGCCTTCTCATCCAGAATATCTGGGAATTCATAGAAAGCAGTACCTTCTCCATCAGTTAAATTCATGCCTCTCTGAGCAATTTTCTTAAGAATTTGACCACCAGACAAATCTCCCAAGTAACGAGTATAGGAGTGAGCTACTAATAATTCTGGTTGTTTTTCTGATATGTCTCTAATTCTCTGTACATAAGCTTTACCTGCAGGGGAGGGAGCCACTTGCTCCCGCCAACCATTACCATAATAGAACTTTAAGTCTTGCTCTAAACTTTGCTTACGGTTTAGTTCTGGAAAGTTAATTTTGGAAATGACTGGATGTTCTCGGTGACGTTGAATTTCTTCTTCCATTGCGGAATAAACGAAGTAAAAATTCTTAACTAAATTTCGGTAGGAAGTCTTTTCTACAACTCCTTTTAAAAAACACTTGACAAAACTTACATTTTCTGCGTTTGTATGAGCTTTTTTAGTTCCTTCACGCAATTGAGTTGCCAGGTTTAAATTCATGCTAAATATCCTTACTGATACCAAACTATATAATTGGCCGTATAAATTCCTACAGAAACTGAGAAATTAATTGCCTATTTGAATACCTTAAAATGAATGGATGAAAATTTACGTTAAGAATAATTAAGTAAAAAGTAATTATTAACTATAGCTATATCCTTAAAAGCTATCAGCTATATGCTCAAGTCATAAATATTAGTTGTAAAGAATTTCAACTTTTAAAATGTCCTAGCACTTTTTTATAAAACTACAAACTTTTCACTATTATATACCTGTTTCATAAACTTAAAACTTCACTTGTAAAAGTAATCTACCAAACTTGAAAGCCAAAATATCAAGTTATATGTAGTCTGACTGTAGGTAATTAGTATTACAAACTTAGACAAAACTTAATTTTTTTTTATTTTTCATTTCAAATAATTAGCTATTTTAATCACTATTGACTAGGTATAGTACTAGCTATATTTTATAGCTTATTTAAATCCTGATAACTAATTATCAGTAAGTTGGGCTAACAATTTACCCTATGTAACAAAATTTCAAGAACCCCTCAACTTAACTATTTGGAAGAGCTTGGAGTTAGTATATAAATCTATAAGCTAGTTGATGCTTATCTATTGATTATGTCTATTAGTAGAAATTATTTAACATCCTCCCCTTTTGTTAGATGGGGAGTTCTTGCGAGCCATAGCTCTGATGCAGGTTAATATTTGACAAGCTGGTGAATTTATTATCGCCAGCGCGAAACTTAACGGTAGCCAAAACCTGTGCTTGGTGCGTCCTTTTTTTTCTGAAACTTCCCGACCGCGACTAATTAATATAATAATAACATATATATTAGATTCAAAAAAAGAATCAAAAAGTCGTCCGATGGGCGTGTCCTGCTTTAAACCAAATTTTTTGGTAAAACTTGGAGAAATATCTACCCTAATACCAATTTATCAAAAACTTTTCTAGCTGTATCAACAGCCGGGAACCTAACCCTAACCCCAACCATAAAAGGTTAAGGAGTTTCCATACAACGTTTATACAGTAGGGACATTGCAGACAATGTCTGTAGAACATTGATAAAATTAACACCACTCTAGAGGGTTGAGCGTGCAAGAAGGAAAAAGAATGGCTATGTTAATTACTTAATAACTGAAGTGCTACCTAAATAATTCATTAGAGTTGTTGGGAATTGGTATAAGATTAAAATGCTTAGAAATGAGAATTTATTGCAGAAAAGTTTTTTGCAGAAAAACCTTTTACTGCAATACTCCTAACCAATATTGTGAATCATATTTTATCCTTATTGCGTGCTTGACTTACGAACCCATAGAGACAGCATTTGTGTTTCATCTGTGTAAGCCTTGCAGTCCGTGGCTGATAGCTTAACTATTCTAACATACATAAGTCCTGATGCTGATAATTGAAAGCTTTTCAAAATCAAACTCATAAATTTATCTGACATAATTATGGAATTACGTGGTATTTGGCTGACAAATGTTGATAGCAAAATTCTCCATTCTAGAGACAAAATTGCTGAAGCAATGAATTTTCTTGTTGACACAGGATTTAATGTTATATTTCCTGTTGTCTGGAATAAAGCATTTACTCTCTATCCTAGTCAACTGATGGAAACAACTTTCGGACAAGAAATAGACCCCTTATACAAAGGTCGCGACCCTCTCGCAGAAGTCATCATAGAAGCACAACGAGTGGGTCTCAAGGTTATTCCCTGGTTTGAATATGGGTTTGTTAGTTCTTATAAACAAAATGGAGGGTTGATCCTGAGCAAAAAACCGGAATGGATAGCTCGTGAGCGTAAAGGTAATTTACTAGTGAAAAATGGTTTTGAGTGGATGAATGCTTTAGATGAAGAGGTGCAAAATTTTTTGATTGATTTGGTTTTGGAAGTTGTGAGAAATTATGATATTGATGGTATTCAGGGAGATGATAGAATGCCGGCCTTTCCTTCTGAGGGCGGTTATGATGCAAAAACAGTAGGGCGTTATCGCCAACAATTTTCTTGTCATCCACCCCAAAATAATAAAGATCATAAGTGGTTACAATGGCGGGCGAATATTCTGACAGATTTTTTAGCTCGTTTATACGGAAAAGTGAAAGCAGTTAAACCTAATATTTTGGTCTCAATGGCACCCAGTTTTTATAAGTGGGGTTTCAATGAATATCTACAAGACTATCCCACTTGGATAAATAGGGAAGTTGTTGATATTGTTCATCCTCAACTTTATCGTCGTGACTTTTCTAGTTATAAGTCTCTTGTAGAACAGTTGGTAAAACAGCAATTTATTGCTACTCATTTAAATAAGATATTTCCGGGAATTTTAATTAAAATTGGTTCTTATCGTATTAGTATGGATTATTTGTTAGAAGCGATCGCTTATAACCGTTCTGTAGGTATTAATGGAGAAGTGTTATTTTTCTATGAAGGTCTGCGAGAAAATAATGATGTTTTGGCTAAAGCATTGAGAAAATATGTTTACAATTAAAGTAACCATTCAGCGGTCAGCTATTAGCTACCAGCTACAAGTTATTAACTTATTAGAGTTATTGGGCTTATTTCCAAACAACTCTAATGACCATCCAATTTATTTGCTATCCATTGCCATCATGCGATCATAAACATGACGAGACAATTTAGGAAATATTTCTTCATCATTAGAATAAGCAGCATCTTCTGCAAAAATTGCTAAAATATAAATAGCTTGATTATCTAAAGTTCTGACAAAGGCGACATCCATACGATCTTTAGAAGTCAAACCAACTTTAGAACCGAAATAAATATTAGCAGGCAGAGACTCTCCCAGAAAACCTTTGACTCCATTGTAGGGATCATTCTGCCATACTTGGGGTCTTAAATCTCTCGTTAATAAATAAGCCATTCTCGTACTATACTTTCGTGAAACTGCCTGCCTAGTGTATATTTCATATATTAATCTGGTAGCCTGGTCAGTTGAAATCAAATTTCGGAGAAACTTACCATCTTGCTTTCGTAGTTGGCGATCGCGACCTACTGGACCTGTTTGACTAGGAGAATATCTTGGATAGTTTTTTGTACTAACTATTAAATCTTGGTAACCAGCTTTTTGAAAAAATTCATTGACTGATTTTCTTTTTTCTAACCAAGTATTTAACTTTTTGCCTTCCAATTTAACCCCTGATTTTGTATCAGTAATTGCATCTAAAATTCTACTAGCAGAATCATTATGAGATTTCTGCATCATTAATCTTAAATCTTCATAAAACTTCGGTTCATTATCAATTAAACTTTGTTCAACTGCTCCATAAAATGCAGCCATCCAAAATAATTTGGCTACACTAGCAGGGTATCTTAAAACTTGATTTTTATATCCAGCATATGTGTGAAGATCTGGGTTACTAACATCAATTAAACTAATAGATAGAGGCGCTGTAGGCAGCCCTTTTTCTTTAGCAATACTGAGTAATTCATCAACTATTTCTTGTAACTGCGGGCTATTACGTTTGTATGTTTGTCTACGAACATTATAGGCAAATCCTAAATCTTTTGGAGTTTCTTCAGGAACTGGGGGTACATAGGGTGGTATTAGGGTAGGTGATACAGAAGATGCAGGAGTAGGTAAAGGTTTCTCTGAAGCTGGCCGACCTCTAAAAGGTAAGGTAATAATCCAGCTCACTGTCATTAATAAAGCAACTAAAATAAATATATTTTTATATTTTAACTGTAATAATATTAACTGTATATTTTTGGTTTTAACTCGCCGACGAACTTTAACTGGCCGTTTTTTTACTGGACGATATCGTGGACGAACTCGACGAAATGTTTGGGATACTACCTTTTCTGCGTGCATTTGAATAGGATATGAAAAATATAAGTATTGATAATTTTATTGCTTTTGAAGACTATAATATCTAAAAGTATTGGTTAAAAAGATATTATCTTAACCATTGATAAAGCTCAATATCATACAAGTTCTGAATTAAAGATTTCTTTGGCCTAGCACTTGGGAGTATTTTCCAGTCTACTCACTTTTATTTAAAACTGGCAGAGCGTTTATGGCCTCTAATTAATGAACCTATAGCAAATCATTCATTAGATTTGTTGCTTCATAAGTTAAAGTAATAGTTGTTATATATATTTAAAAGATCAAATAAGAAAATGCTGGACATCAATTGAGTGTTCAAAGAAGATAGACTGTTAAAGGCATTAACGGGACTAAACCGTAGGGCATTTGATGAATTGTTGGAAGCTTTTTCTGTCCAGCTTGACTTGGAAGCGATCGCCACTACCCAAAAGCCTAGACTTTGAGACAAAGGAGAAAGTTATTTGCCAAACTGCGAGAAGCCAAAGAGCTGCTATTTTTTATTTTGCTCTATTTTTAATGCTATTCTACCTTTGATTTGCTGGAGGTATTATTTGACTTGCATCCCAGTCGAGCACACCCTTGGATGTTAATACTACAAATAATACTGGAGAAGTCCTTAGGTCAAAAAAAGGCCCAAATAGAACTTAAATGGGAAAGCGTTGGAGAATTTATGAGGAAATTTCCTTCAGCCTTAGAAGTAATAATTGATGGTATAGAACGTCTAATTCAACACCCAAAATAGCAACAGAAGCAGAAAAATAATTACTCAGGTAAAAAAAAGCCTCATACTTGTAAACACTTAATTATGACAAATAAGAACAAGAGAGTTTTAGTGCCTTCAAAATGACGAGAGGGTAAGGTACATGATCAACAGCAACTAGATTAAGAAAAACTTGTAGACTTTGTGATATATAAAGTGAAAATTCATCTGGAATCAGGTCTTTAGGGATTACAAAAAGAATTTGTTAACATCAAAATACCCACAAAAAGCCAAGAAAGAAAGAAAGAAAGAATTAACAAATAAACAGAAATAATCAAACAGAAAAAAAGTAGCGTTCTCCTTGCTGTATGAACACAAAATATCAGGAGTAAAAAGAGACAATGCAACAATAGGAATAATTAGAAATAAGCTAAAAGGTTTAAATGATTGCCTGATTTTAACTGCTGTATAACTATAGAATTTATATTTAATGGCAGCATAAGTTAATGGATGTAGCCGAGGATTTAATAATTTTGTTTTTCCACTTTCCAGTTTCCAGGTTTTATTTAGCGACAAGTCTATTTGCTATTCTTAAGGAGCTAGAAAAAGTTTTGTTTAAATATTTTCAAGTTCTTTTAAAACAGTAGTTTCTTATCAAGGCTATAACCCAGTATGTATGTTGCTGAAAGTTATAGTTTAATTAGACCGATGCTATCTAATTTTAAATGACTCAATATTTAAATTATTAAAATATAAGATATCTTTTGAATGATTCGTCTTCAAATAGATAAATTACTTCCTAGTCTTAAAAAAGTTTAGCTTTCTTTTTTTATTGATATTTGTGGTCTTTGTAAATATTGACAAATAGTGATTTATCAAACTAATTTATCAAACAAAGACATTATAAATACGAGAAAATGGAGATAATCTCTGGCTGTGAGGCGCGGGGAGTTTTTGCCAGTCAAAGCTCAAGGGATGGTTTACTTAAGTCTTGTGCCTAGTGTTTTTGGTCTTGGATATTACATTTCCTTCCAGGTCTGTTTTTTTTCTTCGGACTGCCCGCATGCCAATAATATATCAATTATTTAACATATGTGTTTAAAAAAAACAAATAGAAAATAAAAAATTTATGGGTGATGGTTAAGAAGCAATTTTTTTGGTAATTTTGCCAAATACAGATAAAAGTGGAGTTTATACAGTAGCAGCAAATATTCAATCAGTCATTAAAAATTTAGTTATTGTTCTAACAAAAGTTGAAAAACAAATATTTAGCTTCAAGTTAGATAACCTTACTCACAGATATTATTAATTGAGTAAACACCTCAAGAATTGAGACTTGTTAAAGCTTTATATTAAGACTAAATTGTCCGAAATTGCCATATACAGTCCCTTAATGATTTTAAAGGAAAGAAATATTTAGTGTCACCATTCTCAGAAAGCCAAGAATTAAAAATTTAATCTCAAAAGTATTAATAATCAATACTTTGAGTCTTTTTAAATGGACACCTGATTTTACAACTCACCGCACTAATTATAATATTATGTTATACCCGTTTAAGTAACTAATAAATTATATCATGTCCGGTAGCATAATTTGTGTATAAAATTAAGTCATAAGATGAAAAATATATATTCTGGAAATCGTTTGATATTTATCAAAAATACCCAAATGCGAACAACCCTTATGCTACAATGGCTGCTGCCAAGTATACTCAGCATTTTTGTCTTAGGCAGTCCCTCAGAAGCTGCAACTCTAGAATCTTGGCAATTTAAAGTTAATCAGAACGAACTGTCCTTTACTACAGAAGGTGGGGTTCAACCAAAGGCCCAATTAGCAACTAATCCAACTCGGTTAATAATAGACCTGCCAGGAACAACTTTAGGTAGTGTAAGACCTTCTCAAGCTATAGGTCGAGCTATCAAAGCAATAAGAGTAGAACAATTTGATTCTCAAACAGCTCGGATAGTGGTGGAATTAAACAATGGCTATACCATTGACCCAAAGCAAGTACAATTTCGGGGTATTTCTCCTAGTGAGTGGACTGTACAAATACCAAGTCCTCAACAAATTACCTCTACTACAAATACAGATATTAATTTTGCGCCTCAGTCTTCACCCCCACCTCCTCAAACTCTACAACAGCCTTCACCCCCACTACTCCTAAGTCCTCCTCTGCCTTTTCTGAAGAAAGAAAGATCAAGTAATCAAAATAGAACAAGACCTACTAACTCTCCTCTGGTAAATCAAGTTACAACTACTGGTACACCAACTCTTGTAGAAGATGTCCAAATCAAAAAAGAGGGAGTAGTTCTCAAAACAAGTGGTAGATTACCAGAAATTGAACTAAAGAAGAGTGTTGATCGTACCTGGATGACCATTGATGTCCTCAATTCTACTCTGACTGCCAAGGGTCTCAAGCCCAGTCAAAGATTTAATGAATCAGGATTAACAATTACTCAACTAACTCAACTTTCGACTTCACCAGCAGTAGTTCGTCTTACACTAAGTTTGCCAGATAAAAGGACTCAATGGCAAGCTCGTGCTTATGCAGGTGGAATAGCAGTATGGCCTGAAGGAGAAGTACAACCTACAATTAATGAAGCTACTGGTTTTGTTTTCCTTAAGTCAGTGGAATTAAAAAATGGTACTGAGTTAGTGGTTACTGCAGATAAGCCTATTAACTATACTAGTGGTTGGGATTCTGAAACAGGTGCCTATGGAATTACTATATATAATGCTAAGATAGATGACCGATTTAGGTTACCAAAAAGAGAAGTTGGTAGCCCTTTAATTTGGGCAAAAATACGTCAAGAAGATCCAGAAACAGTTACAATTCTGGTCAAGCCTGCTACTAATGTTAAAATTGCAGAAGTCACTCAGGTTACGACTCAACAGTTATCTTTACTTATGGGTTGGGGTAATATTGGAACTGCGCCTCCAGGTTGGAGACCCAACTCTATAGAGCCATCTTCTAGTTCAAAACCTTCACTATTCCCAAGGAGATATAATTCGTCATCTCCAAATTCATTGGGGGAAAATTCACTACCTCAGAATAGATTACCTCGGAATTCTCCTGAAAATTTGCGTCCGAGACGCTGGCCTTTTACTTGGCCTCGTCGCAATAATCAACGCTCATTAAATAATGATCGTCGTTTTCCTTTGCAAAATCAATTACCTCAAAGTGATGGACGAGTAATGATAGTGATAGACCCTGGACATGGGGGACCAATGGATTTTGGTGGAGTAGGTTTTGGTGGTATGCGGGAGAAGGATATTGTATTACCGATGTCATTGGAAGTAGCTCAAATCCTGGAGCAGAATAATATACAGGTGGTTATGACTCGTAAGACAGACCGGGATTTGGATTTACCACCACGCTCAGAGTTGGCTAATAGGGTTGGAGCAGATTTATTTGTGAGTATTCATGCTAATGCTATTAGTATGAGTCGTCCTGATGTGAATGGTTTAGAAACTTTTTATTATCAAAGTGGGCAGGTTCTAGCACAGTATATTCAGAATAGTATGTTGGAAGCTTTTCCGACGATGAATAATCGTGGTGTGAAGCGAGCTCGTTTTCATGTGCTAAGACATACTAAGATGCCTGCTGCCTTGGTAGAGGTAGGTTTTGTCACTGGTAATTATGATTCTCGGATACTTGCTGATCCTGGCCAACGGAGTCGTATGGCACAGGCGATCGCTCGTGGCATATTGAAATATGTCCAAGTTTATTATCGGTAAGGGGAGTTGTCTGAGATATCAGTTCTTAGTTAATCTAGCTTGAAATAATATGGGGAATTCTATAAACAGAGTCATCTTTGATATGGTTGAAGCCATAAACTTAGGGATTTCAATCCTTGAGGATTGATTTTTGGCTGAAGTTTTGTAGCTTTTTCATTCCCGCATAAATGAATTTTCTAGGCTGAGTATTAGAAGTTATTTCTCTCATCAGTTGTCAATTCTTACTGCCAACTATCAGCCCTCAGAATCCGCCCACAAATACTATGGAAACTAATATATAGTAGTTTTTCTGTCGGGAACTTTTCAAAAATGATCACCCCCTCTAAGACATTACATAGAATTTCCCCACTTTGTAGTCTACTCAGTAGAAAAACTTACGTTTTTCATGGCTGCTCTAAGATTACCTTGATACTCAGATAAAACCCTATCCCCTTCTTCTTTTTTTAAGTTACTCCAGTGCATCAAAAGTGCTAACTTAACTGAATCACCACTTTTATTCAATAATTCCTCTGCTTCATCCCGACTTAACTCGGTTAAGTCTTCAATAATTCGTAAGGCCCGATCCCGTAACTTACTATTTTTTATAGCTACATCAATCATGCGATTACCATAAACTTTTCCTAACCTCACCATTACTCCGGTGGATAAGATATTTAAGGCCATTTTTGTGACTGTTCCTGCCTTCAGACGGGTTGAACCTGATAATAGTTCCGGACCAACCAACAACCTAATATCTACATCTACCTTGATGCTAAATTGTTCTACAGGCACACAAGTAATAAAAATTGTTTTTGCTGCCCTTTGTTTTGCTCCTTCTAAAGCACCGTGAACATAAGGAGTTGTACCACCTGCAGTGATGCCAACTATTACGTCTAGATTTGTGATATTGTGCGAAGCGATCGCCTCATTACCATCTTCCCAGCTATCCTCCAAATCTTCGGAACTGCGAAGTAAAGCATTTGCACCTCCAGCAATAATTCCTTGTACCAACTCTGGAGACGTGCAAAATGTTGGTGGACATTCAGCGGCATCTAATACGCCTAAACGACCACTAGTACCTGCTCCCACATAAAACAATTTACCACCTTGACTTAAAGCTTTAGTAGTCATGTCTACTGCCTGAGCTAGTTGTAAACGGGATGAAGCGATCGCTTTCAAAGTTTGCTTATCCTCTTGGTTAAACAAGTCTACTAATTCTAAAGAACTTAACTGGTCGAGATTATGACTATTTGGGTTAACCTGTTCGGTTAACAAATGACCTCGCTGTTGTAAATTTTTCATATCAAACCTTGACAAATTATACAAAAAAATATTAGCGTCTCCATAAATCTTATCTCTTAACTATTATTGTGTTAAAACTCGGGTATAAATCGTGTTAATTGAGGAAATTCTAATAATTGAGCTAATAAATACTTTGATCCGCACCTATGGCTGGCTATGGGGTAGATGAGGTAGGTGAGGTCTGCCCCACAATAGTTTTGTTATTTATGCCATACCTCTTTATTTTTCATAGCCCCACAGCAGCTTGAGGGTTTATTATTCTATATTTTCATGGAGATGGATGAACTGAAATTAGTTCTTTTGATTAATTCTCTTGAGCAAAAAAATTTGAGCTACGATGAGAACCCCTGAATCTATTTACATTGTCCACTGGTAAATCCTGGCTTCAGATGACTAGAAAGACTCTAGCTATTCTTGGGACTTATCTTGATTCAATTTAATAATTGAACTATGGGTTATTTGTCCGAAATCTGCTATTACTGATAACTTATAAAGACGATAACTCCTAACTGAAATGGCTTATAAAAGGCCTTCTAATTGACGCCTAATTTTATCTAAGTCTGCTTCAGTGTTTTCAGAAGCTTGATTTGCATCTTCTTGCCAATTAGTTTTTTCTACATTATGCTCTGGAGGAATTTCTAACTTACCTGATGGTATAATCTCCCAATCATAGTCCACACTCTTGCAGAATTCTATAATTTCCTCTTGGTCAAACTCTTCAACTGTGGGAGTAGGAAATGCTTGAGCTTCTAGTAATACACCGAAGCGAGTCGCATCATCCTCAGATTCAAACATCAATACTTTCTGGCTACTGTCCATCTGAATTGTATGTATTCCCTCATTTTCAGTTCTAGCATTAAACAGTAAAACAAATATTCGCATAACTTTTCCATACCTTGAAGATAGCTTAATTTTGTCTATATTAGCTGATAGGTGAATGCTACATAAATAGGGTTTTTTCAATTATTGGTTATCAGTTATCCCTTGATAAAGGATAGCCCTTTTCATCTTGATGAGCTTACCTCATAACCAAAACTTTGTAGAAGCGTTTGACTTTGGGAATGCTAGGCAAATATCTTGAGAAATATTTATGGCTATTTGTCCCTAATGTAGCTGACTATGAAAACCGCTATGATCTAAACAGTTAAAAGAATAAAAAAAACCCGCTATTTTACTAATAGAGTTTCTAAGTAGTCCCCATTAATAGGAACAGGGTAGAATTTCAGTGCTCAGTTTACCATTAACCCAATAGGTTATTTTAAGACGGGTCCTTATTTTGTAGTTCTTTTCCATGGAATGTCCTCACCTAACTCCATCTTTTGGAGCTCAAGAAAATGTAAAACAGTTTTTGAGTCTAGGGTATTACTTATGAACAATAAATAAGGTTTCAAGTCTCCTCTTCTAAAAGGATAAAAAAAGAAAATTCTAGGTTTCCAGCTTTCTACTTTCGCTTTATGCTATCAATATCTTTCTTGAGAGCATACTTGACAAAAAAAGCAAGTTATGTTTTTATTTCAAAGAGATCTTTCCCGGAAAAAAAGTGTATTGGATTAAGGACTTAAGTAGTTTTGTCTAGCTACTATACTCTTTCTCCTTTCTCTCTTACTTCCCCTTCAAGTTTTGGGTTAGTTCCTACAAAGTTTTCAGAAGTTCCTAATTAACGATAGGAATGGAGCCGGAGGTACTGATAACTGATAACTGATAACTAATAACTAAAATGACAAACGCCCCAAAAAAACTTAATGACCAAACCAACGTTTCCACCTCCAGAAAATGGATACGAATAATTATTATTAGTGGTATAGGATTAGGTACTGTCTCGGTAGCAGGAGGAATAGTAGGAACCTGGTTTGTACAGAAACAACTAGCTCCAATGGTCAGTAAGAGTCTAAGCAAACTAATGCAAAGACCAGTTAAAGTGGGGGAACTGAAAAAGTTTGGTCTCGGTTATATAGAGTTTGGTCCTTCGTCCTTACCTCCAAACTCAAAGGACTCAATTAGTGCCTACACAGAAGTAGTCAAAGTCAAATTTCCTCTTAGATCAATTTTATTCAAAACCTTAAAACTGGATATTACATTTGGAGAATCTCAAGCTTATGTACAACAAGAAATTGATGGTTCATTTGCTATACCAAAATTGGCAGGGGACTTACCTGATCCACCATTAGATATTGAGATTAAAAAGGTAAATTTCCCAAAAATAAATGTTTCTATTCAGCCGTCGGAAAAAGGAAAATCTTCTACCCCAATTCTATTAGATTTAAGTAAAACCGAAGTTCGCTCTTTAGATAAACAACAACGTTGGTTAGTGAGTCTTAATGGTAGGGTTATAGATGGTGGTAACTTTAAGGTTAACGCTGATGCTAATATCAAAACCTGGGAAATTGAAGCTAATATGGTAGCACAAAAGCTGCAGCTGCCAATATTTGCAACCTTAGCATCTGCACTAGAAAATATTCCGACTCTAAATATAGAAAGTGGGGAGTTAGATGCAAACCTCCGCGCTCAGGTTAAAATAACTGATAATATTGCAGATATTGTACAAGATGTGAGAGGAAGGGTTAGCTTACAGAGGTTGAAGGCAAACACTGATATCCTCAGCAACCAAGTTAACTTGAATACGGTTGCTAATATTTCTTGGCCAAAAGTTAATGTGGAAAATTTGGATGGGAACTACGGGAATATTGGCTTAAAACTAAGAGGTGCAGTAGAAACAACAAGAGATTTAAATTTAGAGAATATTAAACTTGATTTCCAGGGGACTGTTTTGCCTGTTTCTTTTGAGACTTTGTTTAATACTGCGACAAGAGAGATTAATTTACTCTCAAATAATACTACATCAGCGGAAACTAAACAACAGTTACAGCAGATCAATGGTCAAATTCAAAGTATCAAGCCTTTGTTAGCAGGGAGAGTAAAAACTGATATCAAGTTTTCTGGAAGTTTACTCGAACCATTGGTATCAGGAAAAATTGAGACTACTGAAGTTACTAGGGTTGATAGGTTAAGGTTTAAGAATATTGCTACTAAGTTTACTGTTAGTTCTCAGTTAAACCAAGATTTTCGACCTGTTAATATGGCTGCTAGTTTCTCCGGTTTGCAAATTAACCCTATGTTGGGAGGTAAAATAACTGGTAAAGGGGCTGTTTTAGAAGTAGACCTCCCCATTGCTACCCCCAAGGCGAGCAGTAAAAAACTAGAAGTTGGCACTCAGGCTGTAGAAAGGTTCCAAGAAGTATCTCTAAAGAGTCAAGAGTCAGAAACGAAGTTTAACCCAACAGTTGACTTAGACTTGCGGGTACAAAATTTACCTGTGGAAGCGATCGCTCAACAATATAACATTACTTCACCTCTTCCTATTGGTGAATTTTCCACGGAGGTTAAAATTTCTGGTCCTCTTGAAACTCTTAAAGGGCAAGTTCAATGGCGGCTACCTAAAGCAGTTTATCCTTTAAGTGGTGCTGTTGATATTATTAATAGTCAGGCAAATATTAAAAATACTATTGTTAAAATTGGTGGCGGAACCGTTAATATTAATGGCAATGCTAACTTGGAAAACTGGCAACTAAATGCCACTGTTAACCAAGTTAATTTAGATAAGAAGTCTTTACAACCTTTAGGTTTACCATCAGGATTAGAAGGTATTTTTAATGGTAAAGCTAATTTTTCTGGTCTGACAAGTAAATTTTCAATTAATAGTATTAATGGCAATGGAAATGGTATTGTTAATATTGCTGGTGGTCAAATTAATCTGAATGGTAAACTTAATAATGGTAATTGGCAAGGAAAAGGAATAGGGAGTCAAATCAATTTAAGTGCTTTAGAAAGAATTGCTATAAATTCAGATATTCTAAGAACTCCTAATTCAATATTTTCTAGTAAAAACGACGGGATAATTAATGGTGAAGTAACTTTATCCGGGAATTTAAATAATTTAAGTTTAGCAGGAGTAAAGGCTAATATTAATGGCAATCTTAATCTTGCTAATGGCATAATTAATGCTAATGGTAAAGTTAATAATGGTGGATTTAAAGTGTTAGTTAATACTGCAGAGTTACCAATTAATCCTTTACTAGATTTAGGCTGGTCTGCAGTTAATTCAGGAATTATTAATGACCAAGAAAAATTAAATCTGATTAAGAAAAATATTCCCCGATTAAAATCTATCAATGGTAAGTTAAGTGGTAAGGTTAGTTTATTGGGAAATTTGACTAACCTTTCTCCAGAATTTTTACAAGAAAATATCACTGGAGATTTCACAGGAAATCTCAAGATTAAAACAGGAACAATTAACGCTGTAGGTAATTTAAAAAGAGGTAATTTCCAAACTATATTTCAAACAAATCAAATAGCTCTAAGTGCTGTAGAAGATTTATTGAAAGAAACCAGAATAGTTTCTCCTAAAAGCAATATTGTACAAAAAAATACTGACGGACAAGTTAAAGGTAGAGCTACAGTATCTGGAAATATAAATAATTTGACTCCAGAAGGAGTGACTATTGATGGATATGGCAAGGTTTTGATTGCAGGAGGAATAATTAACGCTCAAGGAAGATTAAGTCAAGGAAATTTTCAAGCCTCAGTTAATAGCAGTAAATTAAGAGTAAATCCACTTTTAGATTTGGGAAAGTCAGTTTTAGTATCTGGATTAATACCAGTCGAAACTTATAAAATTAAAACTTTAATTCGTCAAGTTAATACTATTAATTCGTTAAATAGTCAAGTCAATATAAAGGCTAATTTTTCTGGAAATTTGACAAATTTTACTTCAGAAAGAATAAGCGCAATGGCTAAAAGTCAGCTATTTATTGATGATAATTATATTGATTTTGATGGAAAACTTAACGGGGGCAACTTTTTAGTAAATGTAGAAACAGCAAGAATTAGTTTACGCCCTTTAGAAAAAATAATCAGAAAAACTGATTTAGTTTCTCTTCCTCCTAGCGCAACTTTACCCCCAGGAATTGAAGGAGAAATATTGGGAAAATTTAGCGTTTTTGCCAATATTAATAATGTTAATCTTCAAGATATAGCTGTTGATGGAAGTGGAAAATTAATAATTGGAAATAATACAATTAATGCTACAGGTAAATTAGAGCAAGGAAATTTTGAAGCAGTAGCGATCGCTGATCCTATTCCTCTAAGTTTTGTCAAAAAAATAGCCAAGGAAACAGAGGTAGTTTCCTCAGAAAATTTACGTTATTTAGAAACAATAAATGGGAATGTTTTTGCGAATGCTAAATTAGCAGGAAATTTAGATAATTTAAACCCAGAAGCTATCGCTGCTTCTGCAGAAGGAAAACTAATTTTTGCTGATGGTGGAGCCATAAATATTACTGGGGAATTAGTAGGTAAAGAATGGCAAGCTGCCGTAGTAGGAAACCAAATTCCTTTAGAGCAATTTTCAGCTGCTTTAGAAAAACATGAACAGGCAAAATCTGCTGTTGCTGCCATTAGAAAAGCTCAAAAATTATTAGGGCAAGCTGAAAATTTACCTGTAATTGGAGGGTTATTTAATAGCAAAATTGATTTGTCAGGAAGTCTAGCAAACTTAAATCCAGAAGCGATTCAAGCTCAAGCAAAATTAACACTTTCAGAGTTACCAGTGATTGATAAATCCTTCAATGGTTTGTTTAGCTGGAACCAGAAAAGAATAGAAATAACAAAAGCTGCTATTCCCCCAGAAGTTAATGTTAATGGATTAGTAGATGTAGATTTTACAGCACAAAAATCTCCTACTATTTCTGGAATTAATATTGATGTCAGTTTGTCAGATTTTAACTTAGCATCTTTGCCAATAAAAAAGTTGATGGAAAGTTTACCTGTAGAAAAAAAAGGTGAATTATTAACAGGTAGAGTTAGCTTTGATGGGAAAGTTATTGGAAAATCTATTGCAGATTTAAACTTAGTTGGTGATGTAGTTTTGAGAAATTTATCAGTAAATAAGGTAGATTTTGATTCTGAGTTATCAGGAAAGTTAAATGCAGGAATTACTCAAGGGATAAACTTTAAAATTGCTGGTAAGAATGATTCTTTGGAGTTGGTGTTAGATGAAACTTATTTTCCCACTGCTTTTTTAGTGAAACGAGACCAGGCAAAACTCGCTGGTGTTACTGAAGGAGAAAACTTTCTAATAACATTAGCAAAATTTCCTTTGGAGTTGTTAGGTATAGCACCAGCAAAGCAGTTTGATATTGGCGCAGTTTCTGGAGAAGCATCGGCAAAAATAGCTGTATCTAATTTGAGAACGTTTGATATTAAGTCTATCAAAGCAGATGGAAATTTAGAGGTGACAAAACCTGGTATTGGTTATATAGATGCTGAAAGTTTTAGAGCAGATATAAATTATGCTCAAGGGAAAGCAAGTATTAATGATGGCATATTGTTATTAGGAAACAGTCGATATGTCTTACAGGGAATGGTTGATCTTAATTCACAGGGTGCTACTTTTGACCCCTATTTTGCAGCTAACCTCAAAATAGAAAAAGCAGAAGTGCAAGATATTTTGACTGCTCTCCAATGGTTTGAGTTAAAAGATATTGCACGGGGAGTGGCAACTCCAAATTATGCTAAGGCGGCAGACTTACAAACATCAGCAGTGGGTTTTTATGAAAAGACACCAGTAATGATGCAGTTGCGTCGGCTTGCTGAAATTAAGGTTTTGCTCAAACAACAGGAAGAAAGTCAAGAACCAAAAACTCCCATACAGATACCACCTCTTGCTGATCTTGATGTTACTTTGTCTGGAGAAATAATGGCAGAAGGATCTTTGCAGTCTGGTGTTGATGGGAAGTTTGATATCAAAGGTAGCGGTTGGAGTTGGGGAGTTTACAAAATAGATAATTTTCTTGTACAGGGTAAGTATGAAAATGAAGTCCTGACTGTCAAACCCCTAGAAGTGCAAGTAGGAGAAGCGTCCTTGGCTTTTAATGGAGATTTGAATACAAAAAATCAAAGTGGGAAGTTACAGTTAAAAAATATAGATTTGGCAGAAGTACAGAAGTTTGCTCAGAGTTATGTACTGCAAAATAGTAATATTAATATTACGGGAAAGTTGAATTTAGAAACAGAATTAAATGGAAATTTTCAAGACCCCAGAGCTAAAGGTAAAATTAAGATAGTAGATGGAACTCTAAATGAACGACCTATTGAAAAAGCACAAACTGATTTTAGTTATAAAGCTGGGCGACTGGGTTTTAATGGGGATCTTTCTATAGTTGGAGATCCTATTTTATATGAAGGTGATGTACCTATTAATTTACCTTTCGCTAAAGTTTCTACAGATAACAATTTAATTAATGCCAGGGTCAATGTTAAAAATGATGCTTTCAAAATAGTAAATATTTTGACTGACCAGGTGGTTTTAGACTCGGGTGAAGGAGACATATCATTGGAGGTTAAAGGAACATTAAAACAACCACGAGTAGAGGGTACTGCTAAATTTACAGATATTAGTATAGCTGCAACAGCATTTCCTGAAGCTTTAACAGATTTAGAAGGTACAGTTTCATTTAATGGCGATAGCATAGAAGTTGAAAAAATTCAAGGAAATATTAGTGATGGTGTGGTTGAAGTTACTGGTGTCTTACCTATTCGCGAATCATTGGGCAGGGAAGACTCTGATATCAATAACCCTCTTACCATTACCTTGAAAAAACTTAATGTAGATTTTAAAAAGGTCTTTAAAGGTGGTATTGATGGTGAGGTAATAATTACGGGTACAGCTTTGGAACCTGTTGTTGGTGGTAATGTAGAAGTATCCAAAGGTAAGATATTTTTGAATCAAGCAGTAGGTTTAGCAGAAGGAGCAGTAGGAGAAAAGCAAACAGATGGGGTAAGCTCTGGTTTGGGAGAATTTGAGGTTGGTTTGAATGATTTTCAGTTGATGTTGAGCGATCGCCTAGAGATGTCTTTTCTAGGAATAGCTAATTTTCAAGTGGCAGGTGGTTTACTGATAAATGGTACTCTCAAGAATATTCGTCCCAGTGGTAAAATTAATTTAGAAGGAGGTACAATTAATTTATTTAGTACAGAGTTACGTTTAGACCGCAGCTATAAAAATATAGCTGAATTTAATCCCAATAATAGATTTGACCCTATGCTAGATATACAATTGTTAGCATCAGCCTTTGAAACTAGTGGCTCATCATTATCAAGATCGAATTCAGCATTTTCCGCTGAAACCATAGATGCTCCATCTCTAGGTACATTGAGTAGTAGTCAGAGAATAAAAATTAGAGCTAAAGCGAAAGGACTGCTATCAGAGTTAAAAGATAACTTAGAGCTGACAAGTTCTCCACAGCGAACAGAGACACAAATAGTTAGTTTATTAGGTGGTAATATTGTTAATACTCTTAGTGCGGGCAGAAGTTTAGCATTAGCAAATGTGGCGAGTACTGCTCTATTTACTAACATAGAACAGGATATTATTGAAGGAACAGGATTAAGTGAATTTCGGATATTTCCTGCCAATATTCCTAACAGTGGCTCGGAACGTGCTAATAGTTTGGGTTGGGGTCTAGAAGTTGGTATTGATCTGACTGATAAAGTGGGAGCATCTGTTACTATACTTGAAGCAACAGAGTTGTCTTTAGATTATCAAATTAATAATAAAATACGTCTCCGGGGTAATAGTAATTTCGATGAGAATGCTGTGTTGTCTATTCAGTATGAAACTAGATTTTGATTGAACAACTGCAAGCTAAAATTAAAAAGTCAAAAGTTAAAATACCTGTAGGTTGGTTTGAGGGACGAAACCCAAAAAATAACCCTTGTAGTCAGTCAAAAGTCAATCCCCCCCCTTTTTATTCCCAGGGGGAAAGTTATACTAAGTTCCTTAAGTATGGCTATAGATTATACTCAAGAATGAAATCATATAATCTTATTAATATTAAGTAATGTAGCCTAAGTTTATGAAATTGGTATTAGTTGCTCGTAATAACAAACCCTATTTTTTTCTATTTTTTTTCCACTCAGCAGCATTAGCTTAAATATTCCTTTCTACCGGCAAAGCCTCTTAATATTCTTCTATCCATTCCCCAAAGTTTTCTAACTTCTAATTAAATTATTATGAATAATATCTAATAATCTTCCTGCCTCTAACTTATATTTAGTAATTAATCGATTATTTAGGTTCCCTAAGTTATCACTAACTTCCAATAAAAGCTCTAAACTATATTCTTAATTAGACAATTTTTACAAAATTACTCGTCGGCGAATATATGTTACTTTGAAAAAATTAAGTAACTGTTTCCCATGCTCAACTAATTCTAAAAATATCTTTTTAGTAACTGACTTTTTCTCTTTATTCAAATTATCAAAAACTGCATTAACTTGCTTTGTAAAAGTACCCGAAATTCCATCAAACTTTTCATAAGTTGTTAGAGTTAAATATTAACTTTTATCTTCTCCCTGTATAGTAGATTTCCATAGAAAATCAAAATTACATCGTAACAGAGGTAAACTACCAATATTACGCAAAAAATCTGAAGTTATTTGAGCAGCTAATTTAGCTTCTACTTTCATTTCTACTAATTCCGCCAGCTTCTTAATTGCTTCCTCCATCTCATCCTTTTCCAAAGGCTTTACTAATAATTGATACTCCTTAATTTTTGTTGCTAACCCTAAAGATATTGAAAATTAGTAGAGAAAATATTCCTGGATTTATTAGACCAAATAAAATTTATTTTAAGTTTTTTTATTTGCTAAAATAGGCGAAAAAAATAAAAAAATTAGACATTTTTTATGCTTTTAGCAGATAATAAAAGAATCCTAAAGCTTGTAAATTACAATCAATAATTTTTCAGCCTTCTAACAAAAAAAATTGTTTTTTACCTGAATTTGGCATAATAAATTTTTGAAATAATCTAAATATATGTCATAAATATTTCTTTTTAATTGCACATCACTGGTTACTAAAAACTCTTATCGAATCATCTAGCTTGCCACTAAAAATAAAGCAACAGCAGGGATTTCATTTTTTGAGATAAAATCAAATAAATTACTATTTTTTTTGAGGTATTTTTTATTAATTATGCCATCAGATACAAATATTTTTTTTAACCTGTTTTGCAATAATATTTTGCAGATTTTAAAAATAAAATTTGTCATATTTTCTAAAGTTTAGCAATAAACTTAACATCTTTAACTACATTTTTAGGGTTAAATATTGCTTAAATAGATATTCATTAATCCTAAAAATAAAGGCTTATATACGTATTTTAAAAAAAAATTATTAGTAATAATTTAATTTTTGATAAACCATTTTTTTAAAATTACAAATACACATAATGCCTCAATAAATTAATTATATTATTTACAAAAATTAATATTTTTTCTATTACACCCAGCTAATATATTTATCAGAATTATTGGCAAGTAATTAAATAAGTAAATAATCTACATTTAAATATTTTTTACATCTTTGAATAGTATTTTAATGATATTAATTTTAGACAAATCAGGAGGTTTTAATCGTAAAATAATATAGATACCCAATAGATAAATTATTCCCTATATTATAAATATTCAAAAGATATATTTTTTAGAAAAAACATCAAATAAAATAACTTTTAAACATAAAGAAAGAAATATCTTATTTTTGATTTTACTAAACCATACCCATAATGACAGTCAACAAACTACTTTTATGGTACTATAAACACATAGAAAATAAACAGGCTTCTCCATACAAGGTTCTCAAACCCTTATGCTCCAATTTAAAAATTAGTATGCATTTTTAGATTGGTATGTATTTTTAGAGAGGTCTAATGTAACAAAAATAATCTCTATGAAAAAATTAAAATTTTTAATTACTGGTGTCACTGTCATTGCAGCAGGTAGTTTTGCTACATATCTTTACTTTAAAAATATAGCAATTAAGGTATCTAGTCCCCTTAACAGTGGCCAAATTGTGCCAGAATCAGCAATTATGGCTGCTTTTTTTCATCCTAATCAAAAAGCCATCACTAAATTACAACAATTTGGTACTCCTGAAGCAAAAAAGTTGATTAGTCAAAATTATGCAGAATTTCAGCAAGAAAATTTAGCTGAGGCTAATATTAATTGGGAAAAGGATATTCAATCTTGGTTGGGAGGAGTAATGTTAGCTTTTGTACCTGGTGAGGAAGGACAAGATATGGATCCTGTAAATCTTTTGATGGTAGTAGGAATTAAAAATAAATTAGAAGCTTTAAGATTTGTTAGTAAGTTCAAAGGTGAAGGGGAAAATAGGGTAATAAAGAGAAAATATCAAGGGGTGACTATTCGAGAAATTACTGATGAGAGCAGGAAAACTTTTAATGTAGCAATTTTGGGAGATTACTTGGCGATCGCTCCCATCCCAGCAGTAGTAGAAAGTGCTATTGACACCTTTCAGGGTAAGAGTGTTTCTCTGAGTCAAAATGCTCCTGAAACTTTACAGCAAAATACGGAGCTTGAAAATACTATTGCTACTATTTTTATTCCTAACTATATTCAGTTAATCACACAATTTACAGATGATTTGCCAGAGGATCAAAGTTCTTCTAGTACTGGTTTAGAGCAATTCCAGCAAATAAATTCTGTCGTAATGGGAATAGGGGTTGATGATGCAGGTGTGCGGTTGCGAGCGGTGACTAAGTTAGTTTCTCCATTGCCTCTAGAGTTAACTAAACCTGCATCGGAGAAAATTTTGCAACGCTTTCCGGCGGAGACAATGATATCGCTCAGTGGCATTGGAGTTAGTCAAAGTTGGTCCCAGCTTGTAACCCAAGCACAGGAAAATCAGGATTTGCAGGATGCTTTGGGTATTGTGAGAAATTCTTTTAAAGAAGTAGGCTTTGATGTAGATCGAGAGGTGTTTAGTTGGATGGATGGAGAATTTGCCCTTGGTTTGATAGCATCAAATAAGGGAATATTAGCAACAACTGGGGTTGGTGCGGCAATGGTTTTTGAGACTAGCGATCGCTCTACTGCCGAAGCCACATTGAAAAAGTTAAATCAGATGGCGAGCCAAAAGAAAGGTGTGGTGGTTGAGGAAAAACAGATAGGAGATCAGTTGGTGACGGAATTGCAAATGCTTGGTATTGGTACATTTTTGGGATATGGGTGGTTGGATAATAATACGTTGTTTGTAGCAATGGGGAAACCATTAATAGAAGTAATGATGAGTATGCCTGAGAATAGTTTAATTGGTAGTGAAAGTTTTGAGGAAATTAGGAGATCTTTACCCAAGTCGAATCAGGGGTATTTTTATTGGGACATCAAGCAAAGCATGGTTTGGGTGAAGCGTTATCCGTTTGTAAGTGTCTTGATACCATCGGAAGTGAGAGCAATTTTGAATTCAATTCGAGGTATTGGGGTTACGGCGAGTTGGTTGGATGAGTTGACAAATGAGATGGAGATGTTGTTGGCGTTGTAGGAGGAGGATATTTTTAGGACTAATACAGTTTCATAAAACCTCCAAGTCAAAATTCAAAACTCATCCCTGACTGAATTTCAATATTGAATAAAGATACAACTGACTTCGGGCAAGTGATGTACAGCTATATTTGATAAAAATTATGTAGTGTAGGATCTTATCCGCGAGACGTAGCTCATAAACCTAAAATATGCTGTAATTATAGATGATCATAAATGATGCCAGATTATAGCCAAAGGCTTACGTGCCCTTGCTACCCGTCCGGTGACGCTGGATATGACTGGATTTTTTTATTGATTATAAATTCAATTCCTTAGCGACTGCTTTCCATTCGGCTCAAATTGGTTCCATTAATGGTGAATGAAATGCATGAGATACCTGCAATATTTTGGATTTAATATTTTGGATTTAATAT